>Ga0209611_10002423_pt1 | contig 32810 bp, 32 predicted proteins | sample S1TSphgellanicum_3_FD_187693 | JGI IMG/M metagenome (GOLD analysis project Ga0209611, IMG submission 187693) | Host-associated microbial communities from peat moss isolated from Minnesota, USA - S1T2_Fc - Sphagnum magellanicum MG (SPAdes) (version 2) | ecosystem: Host-associated > Plants > Peat... | reverse complement strand
TGCTGGTGGTGGCGGCGGTGGAGGAGGTGGTGGATCAGATGCTGGTGGTGGTGGCGGTGGAGGAGGTGGTGGATCAGATGCTGGTGGTGGTGGCGGTGGAGGAGGTGGTGGATCAGATGCCGGTGGTGGGGGCGGTGGAGGAGGTGGTGGATTAGATGCCGGTGGTGGCGGCGGTGGAGGAGGCGGTGGTTCTGCTGCCGGTGGAGGAGGAGGAGGTGGTGGCGGTGGGGGTGGAGGAGGAGGTGGTGGTGGCGGCGGAGGAGGAGGTGGATCAACTCCTCACCATGGCTAAGCACGCAGAACATATACTTGCAGGTGACTCGTTGTGACTTCAGGCATGGATTTCAGTTAATAGAATGATTCTGCAACAAAAATCTTAAATAAAGATCGATCTATATGTTCCTGCAACTGATTGTCTCTATTTCATTCCAAACAAGTGAAATGACGCTGTGATAATTTTGCATCACGAGAACCGATCAGCTAACGACATTATTGTTGTCGACTTGATTGCAATGCTGTAGGTCAAGCAGAAAGTACGATCAATGAGCGATGGAATCGATGTATGCTTGGCTGCAATTCTCGCATTTCAGAGCAGGCATCGTTTTCAGAGAATTTAACAGTCTCTGTTTTGCATGGAGATTAAGTTTCAATCTTAAGTTATCAGCCTGGAATGAGACAATCGTTCTGCCACAGTTACCTAGAACAATTGGTTTGATTTTGTTAAACTTCTCAGCTTCCAGATCCGACTTTCCATCTGTTTTTCCCTGTTTGTCCTGAACAGTGCTTTTCTTGGAAATAAAACAGCGTGTAAGAGTTTATATTCATGCTCCTGTGCGTACCCTTCTGTGAGAATAATGCTCTTTTTGCATTATTAGCTTCGCTATGTGGGATTTTACAAAATGATTATTCTTATTGTTTTTACGTTCTTTGCTGTGCCTCTGAGCGAACGATTGCAGAAAAAGATAGTATGAACATTGATCCTCTAATTTGAGAGTTCATGTGATTGCACAAATTGAGAGATGCTTCACCAAGCTGTTAAAAGTGAATTATTTAACTTGTTAATATAGTATGACAGTAGTATTCCATATTTGCAAACAATCCAGATGCCCATCCAAAAGCTGGATGTAATTAAATAACTTCCAATGATGGGAAATTTCACGATTCGACCTTTCTCTCAACCTAAAAAGCTCTTTTCTCTTTTCTATAGTAACTGTGTGCAAAAGCATTTGAAGTACATTTCTTTGGTATAAAAATATACACAACAATGGAAAAAACTCTTGCTTGCAAAAATAAACCGTATTTTCACCTACAAATTTAAAAAGACAAATGAGAAAAAGACGAAAGAACTGTAAATACATTGCATTCTAATAAATTACATAACCTGCTTTTTGCAAACCAGTAACACCAATATGAATGTGCAACAGCATGGCAAGATCTTCAGTGGAATAATTGAAAGTAGCAAAATATCGAGATACTATCTTCAGAAAGTGCCAAATTCAAATAACAGTGGAAAAATAATCTAGAGTTTTCTTATAAATATCCTGATTGTACATAACATACTCCATTTTCCTTTAGAACATATGCCAACCAGTTATGTGTCAAAATTCACCTCTTAAAAAAAATCCTATCATTTCAATAGCTAGTGAAGAAACTATATCATCCAACTTTTTCTCAGATCATATAAAATTTCAACTACCTTTTGAGGGTAATGAGAATAACATACAGTCACTGCTCAGAAAAGCTTCAAATCAGACTACATATGCACTGCTGCAATACTCTCAACGTGTGTCAGAGTATTCCAGTGCCTACAGAGATTCATCCTCATTTGCTGTTTGTCTGGTGAATGGAATAAAGTCTTCAGAATGAACATGCATGATCCTCTGAAGAATGCTGATGGGAGGCAACAGCTGTCCCCTCGAAAATTGGTATTGTAACACTCTTTACTCTCACATCACAGACTAATCTAAGAAGAGGTAGATGCCACATGTCACATCCCACATTGTCTACCATTGTCACATGCCACATCCCCTTGACCTCTTCCAGCCATGGGAATTTATTTGCTGCACCTTCACCTCGTGCACTTCTGGACTGCAACATTTCAGTAGCCATTGAAACAGGGCAACATCAACAGTAAGAACCAGTTGAAACAAGTAATTCAAGATTACGTTTGACACCAAATAGCAGGCAACAGAACTTTAATATGCTTGCCACAAGTCTAATCCACATTAGACTTACAGAAAAAAAGTTCTTTACCGTTCTTTATGGTCTTGTCTACTCTGAGAGCAGAGCAAGCTGCTTTTGTTGCAGCTGTTATGGTATTATCTGCACCAACCAGTAAACCCATTGCATACATAACAGCAAAAGATATTATATACCCTGATGATAGGTTCTGTGTACCCCAGGACAAGACTAGAACCCACCAAATCTCATTGCCCCATATCCACAGCTAGGAGTAATCTGTGATTGCCACTGTCTCAGAAAAAAGAGACAAAATTAGGCCTGAACAAGTATTTCATTCTCCAAGTATCTTGGATGCACTACAACAACTTTGTTCTAGGAAAGCCTGCACAGCACCCAAAGGAGTGCCACTGATGGTGCTAGCACAACACTTGGGAAATGGAGATTATAATAGCTTGGTGTGAAGAGAGGTGATAAAGTCCCACACAAATAACTCATGCAGTACACCAAAGCTATAAGATTGCACCAGAAAGCAAGTGCACAGCATTGCCCATTTCAGAAAACAATCCTGTTCTATCATCAAATTGATTCTTTTCTTGCAGACTGTTAAAAGAAGAGAAGCCAATGAACCTTCACAACAGAAAGCTCCCACACATAAATTCAACAAATGTGTCTAAGGTGCTTCCTGTATCCATGTCTACTCAATAAATAACACCCTCCCCTGCAGAGAAAGAACAGGACATAGGACAGGAACTGAAGATGAGACTACTTTGTAGCTAACTTCAGATGACCACAAGCACCAGTTTCAAATCTGATAATTGGAGGTATGAGAAGTAACCATATGCAAGTGAAGTGAGAAAAGAGAAATTGGCATACCTCATTTCAGCATTTTCTGTCTCAGATTTAGCTCTAGCACCAGATTCAGACATGACAGTAGTCTACGGTTTTTGAATTTCTTGGGCTGCTGTTCAAAACCCACATAGCAAAGAATTGTTTCCTTTGAATGCCATGTCTTTAACCAGAAAGGAATCAAGGGTAGTACCTCCTTGCAGCTAATGTGACCAAAGATATCCTTTCAGATACTGAAGTCTAAATTGAGAATGCAGCTTGCAAAACTTTCAAAGACCAGAATGTATACCAGAGCAGACCTGCAAATGAGGAGGGGCCAACGATTACCTTCTTGATTCCAAATCATGCTAACACAGCTGTCTTCACAAAACATGGTTTGTACATCATGCGCTACCATCTTTGAAGAAATTATATCTCCACCTGCAAGTTTTTAATTGATTGCTTAAGTTTCCAGTAAGCAAGGACTTCTTCTCTTTGAAGCTCTTTCCATCAATACTGATTGCCAACTCTCACACGGTCTTCACTAGCAGATTTGTTGCCACTTCATAAACACAAATTATGAGCTGCAGAGATGGACACCGTCATCTTCCACAATTAGCTTTGCCTCCCACATAAATGATCCAGATAAAAGCACCAAAATAGTCATGGTCCTTCTCCAATCTGGCATATAAAGCTTCAAAGTTAGATCAGACACACCATCAGCATTTTGCAAACTCTCTAGTAAACCTAACCTTGCGGCAGCCTTCAACGCATGCACATAAGAAGTGATGATCAAAGAACTAAAGAGGAAGAGCAAGGCACAAGAGAGCCACAATTCCTTTTGAGGAACTAATCTGATTAGCGTCTTGAGATATGGCAATGTCAACAGGGACCTTGACAGCACGGGGCAGAATGCCGAGGAGCTTCAGGCTGCAGATGGTGGGTTTTGGTGTCTTTGTCCAATTCTCTTTGTCGCAGAGAAAAATGCATAAAAACTAATAAGCAAGAAAAGATGCAATCAACTGTCTAATGAGAAAAACTATCAACAGAAATCAAACGTCTACACACACGACGATCATGATGCCCATGAACTGCTTCACAACAAGCAAGCAAAACACAAATGGAACGAGAATGGGGAAAGAAAAACCCACCGGCAGGAGCTACCATCCTTAAACTTTCAAAGCCTTCCCCGAGACGATGGAAGAAAGTGTTCATGAGAAATGTGGGAAAGAGAGCAAACAGGGGGGAAAACAAGAAGATCAAAACGAGGCTGATTGCACACTTGAACCTCCCCCTCCCCGCCTCTTCTCTGGCTTGTTTTGGATCAACAAGACCAGCCACTGCTGGAACGAAGACGGCATAGCTGCTAGAAACCAGCTGCAAACGATTCCTGTTTCCGCTGATCACTCCAAGTATGTGGATGGGTCTTGGCTTAAACCTAGGGGATTCCAAGTCCTTGCCCGAGAGAAAATGGGGCATCGTGTCAGGGAGTGGGATTGATGAGAGCAAGCAAACTGGTTGCGATTTGTACCCACAAATCAATCGCTTGCAAAGTGGCCCATGAATCAGGAATGTCCAAGCCACGAAGCTATCCGCTTGATGCTCCTGTATTAGTGTCGCTGAAGAAGCCATGCATGTCGCCTGTTTGTGTGCAATCATAGGGGACTGCAGAACTTGGTGTAGTGGCAGCAATAGTTGCAAAAGAAGCAGAGGCATTGTTGAGTGTTGTGCTTCTTGTGTTGATTGCAATATGTAAAATGAGTTGGTGAAGAAGATCTTTGTCCTCGGAATTCAGATCTGTGGCGTTTAGAGTTCTGGATTTGGGTTTGGTTGTGAAGGATTTGAGGCGGTTTATTTTTGGTTGCATCTCAAGCATATTGCTCTCCTTCTCTACAAACTGGTCTCGACTCTCTACCCTGTGGACTCCATGAAATCCAATTTTGAAGTTCCATCATCAATCACGTTCATCAACAGCACTGCTCCACAGACGACAACAACTGTAAGTTGGCCCTTCGAATTTTTTCATGGGTATCATATTTGGTTGTGCTCTAGAGGCCAACAGGGGAGGTACGAAGAGAGGAAGAATCAAGGAGCAGTACCTGAGCAAAGTCGTGTACTCAAATCCAAGGTCTTTGATGCTTTTGGGACCCATGTTTTCGAGCCTTTTGTTCAAAGAATCTCTCCAATTTCGTTAAAACACGAAACCCTGTCGCTTGCTGCAAATTATTCTTACTGTTCTCAATCATAAGAGCAGGAAGCCACCATTGCTATCCTAGGAAGCGGACATGCTTTTGTTTTTGTAGCAGAAATCAAGTATCAGGCTAACAAAGTTGGTTGGTAGTTGTTTCCTTTCAACGTCTAAACCCTAATAACTACGACCATCTCTTTTTCTGTCTTCTTGTACACCAGAGATTCATTTTGAGACCTTCTGTGATCATGGGTTATTAATGCTCTGGTAGATAAGAAAGATTCAGATGCAGTACCAGATATTCTCTCTGTTGGAATTCATGCAGAGAGAACATCTGAGGCATTGTCAGGCAAGTGCTTGTGAGGTTCTTGTGAGATTCATGTTTTAAATTGAAATGAGGACCTTTATTCTTTTGCTCTCAATGTGATCCAGATATTTGCATGACCAATTTGCATGTGGAAATCACATTTATGTCTTTTACAGACTCCAAGCACATCAGCTTCATAAATTTGTGTATCATAGAGTGTCCAGTTTTTGTGTTTTTTGACAGACCTTGAGTGCATCCATCTTCATAAATTTGTGTATCAGTGTCCAGTTCATTGAATGTGTGTTGATTGATTCTGGCAGGCAGCAAGAGGTGCAATCAAGTGATTTTGATGTGGTGGATATACACACATCATTTCATTCACATGATATAATGCAACTGGGAAGTTGTATCCTCTACACCTGTACTTGATGGAGGAGATAAATATTCATAACAAGTCTTTCAGTGCTTGTGCAATGTGCACAGATCTTTGTTATGCTAATCATGGGTATCAAGGCCAGGCTGAGACAGAAATCAAGGTGATGCAGGGTGCTCCATCTTTCTTGAAGATCATAAAACACGGCAATGACAATCATAGAACTAGATTCCTGGTAAGATGATGAAGAAGAAGATGATGATGATGATGATGATGATGATGATGATGGTGATTGTGATGGGTGGTTTTGTTGTTTTTGGTGGTGGCTCTGTTACATTGCATTTGCATTCTCTCTTTACATTGAGTATGCTGTTGTGCCTGATGTGTCCCTTGTAGTCCAATGAGAGAAGCTTTTGTGTTAACTATGGCATGCTTGACCATGTAAGCTTGCTTGCTTGCTTGCTTTCACAGTGGTTGTTGGCTGCTTTGCACACTGATTCAAGAAACTCTCTTCTGAGAATAGCAGACAATAGATTGATGTGTTTTCTGAAATACTGAATGATAGATCCACTGGTGATAATGTCAGGAGGTTTTTGTGTTGAAGGAATCCTTTTCCCCTGTGTTGTGCTTTTTTTTCCATTCACACAGCATGCAATATACACAATATAGAGTAAATTCAAACTTGCTTTGCATGACTTCCTTCCTGCGAGAAGGAAGGAACTCTACCATAGTTTCTCCTCTTGTTCTGGAATGAACACCAGTCAATACAGGTTCCCAGCAGGTTAGTTTGAGTGATTGATTCCAGGTTGCAACTCTTTGATCTGACTGTGAAAGAACTGATTTGAGGCACCTGATGATTCAAGGGTTTGGTCTTGGATTTCTGCTTGGTACATTCTTGCTGTTGTGCTCATTGAGCTCTGATCTATAACATGCACAATATATTGTTTCTTGATGGAAATTTCATCTCAATAGTTTCCAAGATTTTGGGCATTTTGGGCATGTGTGGGATTCATCTCTCATGACATGTGACTGATTCAGGAATTTTCATGGCTTCTTGCAGGGATTTCCCTTGACATTTATGGAGGAGCACGGCTACAGAATCGATGATACACTTACTCTGGAAGGACCAACTGGATACACCTGCCAAGTTCCTCTTGCATTTCAAAATGGCCGGCATGGTCTGAGTGCAGGTTTTGGAGCATTTTTGAGATATCATGGTCTAGAAGCAGGGGATTATGCCATCTTCACCCTCACAGCAAATTCACACTTGGTTGTCAAGATCTACAGCAAGCATGGTTGTCAGAAAACTGAGTTTCCTGGTGATGTGAATGAGCCAAAGAGTATCAATTCACATCTTTCCAAAGATCTAGTTGATGGCAGGAGGCTGGGAAAGAGAAGGAACAGGAGGGTTGCAATCAGTTCCAAGGTAGCAGGAAGGAAGCAGCGCAAGGTCAACCGAGAGCAGCAGGCAGATGAATCTGAGTCCAGAAGAGGTGAAAATTGTTCTTTTGACCAGGATCTTTTGAAGAATGGGAGCTTCAAATATGGTACTGAGCATCATGAGAATGGTGGGTCGGGTGTACAAGAGGAAAAACTTGGCAGCAAGCATCATGAGAATGGTGGTTGGGGTGTGCGAGAGGAAGAACTTGGCAGTGACCATCATGAGAATGGTGGCTTTGGTGTACAAGAGGAAGAACTGGGCAGTGAGCATCATGAGAACCGTGAGTTGGATGTACAGGGCAAAGAAGTGGGCAGTGAGCATCATGGGAATGGTGAGTTGGATGTACAGGGCAAAGGACTTGGCTGTGAGCATGATGAGATTGGTGCCTTTGGTGTAAAAGAGGAAGAGAAGCTGGATCTACCAAAGAGGATCCAGCAATTGGTTGAGCAATCATCATTGTTCTTTGAGGAGCTTGAAAAACAACATCTGCTGGTGGAGAAAATAGCAAGGAACAACCGTTTAGCACTGTCAGATGAACGCAAAGATGACTACGATCGAAACCCAGCACGGACCATACTAGCATGGATTCGACCTGAAAAGCGCCATTCTGAAGAAGTATCTCTAAGTCCGCATCAGGAAAATTGCTTGTACTCGCCAAAAAAGAACACATCTGTAAGGGATACAGGTCTTCTGAGATGGGAGCACGAAGTTTCTGGAAATAGTGTACTCAATTCCAAGACTGCAGCAGCAATGGCACAAGGTTGGTCTGTCAGACCCAAAAGGACATGTAGCCGACTTTTTGATCCATACTCTTCAGGTGTGGAAAATGGAAACAACAGGGGACACAATGTACAGAAGCCTGGATTAAAAGCTATTGATCCTGCCTTGAATCCTGGACAAAATCCCAGATATCCATCACTGTCTGACGAGCGGTGGCAGCACACTCCCCAGGTCAATACACAATTTTGTCTCTCCCTCTTAACTTTCACTGGCCCTTTGTTCTGTGCTAATTGCATAGCATCTGCTTCTCTCTGCAGTGATATCATCGCCTCTCTGCATTGAACATTGTTAATCAACTGCTTCTCTGTTCAGATTTTGTTGTGTTGCAAAACTTCTTCTCTGTCCAATTTTTTTGTGCATGCAAAATTGCTCTAAGTTTTAGCTTCTCTTCTTGCCTATTTGAGTCTCCAGAAGCTGTGTTGTCATCTTCCTGCCACAATACTGGCCGTGGCTGCAAGAATACAAGTACCTTACTATCCTCTACATCTTTGGCTCAATGACTAGTAACAAAATACTGGCGAAACATTCTTGGGCACATTGTTTTTGGTGGTGTTGTTTCTGAAACCAGAAGAGATTGAAAATGTGGATCAAACAACTTTTGTTATGGCTCTTTGTCATGCAAGAGAGACAGACTCTCAAAATTCCAAGGATTCACTTGCAAGGCTGGTGCTGATCCCAGGTACAACAAGCTACAGAGTCAGAACAGAAGAACCTGAGATCAGACTGTGATCCCTCCTTGTGGGTGAGACCACCTGAGGAGAATCTCAAGAGGAAAGAAATGCTGGAGGCTGCTGAGGCACTCAAGGCCAAGACATACCCATCTGCTATCATGGTTATGAGCAGGACTTACATCACAAGAGGCTATACAGTAAGTCCTTTTCATGTTCACTCCTATCAGTTGTTGTGTTGTCTGTAAGTTTGTGTTGCATAAGAGAAACTCTCTCAAGGATTGATGATCCTTAAATTATAGTGACATCATGTTGCTCTTCAACTATTAAATAGACCTCTTGTTTTCTGAGCAGTAAGTAGATAGAGATAAGCTCTATGACAGTCACACATTTTTCCACAGATTATCCTTGCTGCTTCGACTGTGCTACCTTCAGTTGAAAGCATTAGTGAGGCTCCTGATCTGCTCTGTGAATAGGAGAGCCTCCTTGTTCTCAGTACCAAATTTTGAGTACACATCTGGAGGAGTCCTGAAGGTGCTACGACCTTGAGCAGGATCATGAGCTGTAGGAATTGGAAATAAAAGAAGGGCTTGTTGGAGCTGTAACACAGAGCTTGTTGTGTTACTTATCTCCCTAAATCCCCCATCATCACCACTTCAAAACTGAGGTGATTGATATCTGTACTTGCAGGTGGTTCCAAAATCATTTGGAAGGAAATGGCTGCCATTGGAGAAAAAGGCAATACTGCTGGAAGACACAACTGGCCAGACATGGCCTGTTGTGTATAATCCAAGTAAACACCATATCACAGGTCATCTTGGTAGGGGCTGGAGGACTTTTGCCCAAGAAAAGCACCTGAAAGAAGGTGACCTCTGTGTCTTGGAGATGAAAAGTCCTTACAGCAACAATCTTTTTGTTCACATCTTCCGGTTTGCAGATTACATGGTGAGTCATAGCACTGAAGGTCATGTGTCCCATACCTTAGAGCCCAGCAGACATGGAAATGGAAGTTACAAGGACAATCTGTTAGTGGAGCAAGCTCATCTCACAGCAAAGCCTCCAAGATGTGAGCAAGGTATATTGGGTAGTTCCTGCAAGAAAAGAGACATGACCAGTCAGAAGAGCTCAATGCACCAAGAAGTAGTGAAACCAGCAGCAGCAGCAGTGAAGAGGGACCATCAGAATCTCTAACTGGGCCTTCAACAGTAGCCAAACATCAATTTTCCAGTCTGAGAAATATGGTCACTGCAGAATCTATAGAGAAGGTACATAGTTTCCAGAGAGGAAGGGAAAAAACCTACTCGTCTGGGGGCACCTTGGAAATGCAAGAAGGTGAAGATGATTGAGTGCTTGTGTACATCTTTGTATTCATTTGTTAAACAAAAATTTTGCTGTTCAACACTAATTGCAGTTGATCGTGTCTCAATTGAAGCACACTAGTATGCAATCAGTCACACTTCTGCCAACATTCTTCCCATAATATCCAGTTTTTGTTGCAGATAATTTGGGCTCAAGCTTTGCTTGTCTATTGAGACAATATCACAGTTATGATGCCATAATAAGAAATTCCAGCAAGAGGCCTGTAGAAGTTTGTTGGACAGTTAAAAGCCTTGGATTTCTCCAATGCATGTCAATTGGACAATAACCAATCTGTGGTTGTCTTGGAAAAATTTGTGGTATTGTGCTGTACATGGTATGTTTCAACCTCCTCCACATTTACAAACTTGTTCAACTTGAAAGTTGGATTGGTCATAAGTTCACCATCACCCACCCCTGTTCAATGAGCTACCAGACCTCCTGTTAGATGTGTACTCTCATGGTGCACATATGAAGAACATGTCATTGTTACCGAAAAAGATTGAGATGTAACTAATATTGATTCTCAGAGCTTACATGAGAGAATAGCAGGACAATACAAGAACATTTTCCTATGATAAGAATGGAAGGGAGAAGAAGGGACAAAATCTGCTCAGAACAGACAATTGAGGAACTGCAGAAAGGTTAAGACTCTGAATTGTTACTACCAGATGCGATTGCCATATGATTGAGCATGTTCATGAGAGCCCATAGGCAAAACAGAGCATAATGAGGAAGTGCAGGGGTGGATCACTCCAAGTCCTAGACAGATTCCATTTTATAGTTGTTGACCCAAGCTCAGTGATGAGACTTACATCATACTCCATCTGGGCAGCTACAGAGTATACTAATATTCATATAGTTTTGGTCTTGTTCTACAGAGTTTACCCTCTATAGTACTTGGGATGGTGGCTAGGATCACTTAATGCAACTCTCATTGAAAATTCTGGCAACTTGTATCAAGCAATCTGATTGGTGAGATCAAGTGACCTTAGTGCCAGCCAGGTGATCCAGATTGGTAGCTGATCATTGTCTTAGGATGGAAGACAATTGTATTTTTGAAGTCACAAGATCTTGAAGACCTTACAATCTCAGTCCATTATCTTCAGGCGAAGATAAGATTCCTTCAATGGTGATGACAGTGCACCCCAGAGAGCCATTGCAACAAGAGAATTGTCAATATCCTTGTAAAATCCACACATAGCAGAATGCTTGAAGTGTTAGGCCAAATATCACAAGTCCAATTTGGTGAAATATGACAATTGGAGCGCACACTTGCATCTCAAAGAGACCATGTCTCTTGAGGGTGAGAAGTGTAAAGGCATCATCCTGGCTGCCAACAAAATCAAGATTGAGATCCAAGTTTCAAAGTGGTGATGTAGGTCTCATATTCATGGACCAATCTTTCAGTCCAGTGAGTTGTTTTATCCATCTTCTATCATGCCAGTTCTTAGCTTGTTACAATTGCAATGGCCTCCCGCTTCTTTGGTGATTGTAGCCAGGAGTTATTTCAGATTCTTATGTTGACCCCCAACACAAAGAGAAATTCTTTCCAAATCTTGTTGACTGCAGAAACCACACTTGTAGAAGCTGTCATCGCAATGGGAAGAAGCAAAATTGGCAAAGAGACTGACGTGAAAAGCAGAGTACCTAGCAATGCCACTGGTAAGAAGTATACTGCAGGTAGAGAAGATGTTTTTTCCCAACTGTGTTTTTTCTTTTGGAATCTTCAGGCAACATGTACACTGCCATGTTATGCTGCCTCTGAGTTGTGTCAATCATGTGTGTTTGACATGCTATATACTTGGTTTGGCTTCTAAGGTGGGTCCAAGGGATTGAGTCACTATATGTGGGTTGACTGATTAACATTGAGCACATGTTCTTTCAACTGCTTTCCTTGTGGTTTTAGAAGTACAGATTGTGTGGGAGTCATCATGTAACTGTGTCTCTATGAGTGATGCACTTGCTGGGGTCATTCTTTCTGTGTAAGCATATGTGGGGTTAGCACAAATCTGAGAGGTCTTCTGATTCTGGAAAAAAGATTGTTGTTTCTTGCTGAAATTACAACTCAAACAAGAATTATGTTGTAAGCTTCTGTAGATTGGCAAAACAATTTCTCACCAACCCAACCAACATCCAAAAACCCAAGTAAGATAGCACATCTGTGGATTTATAACATCAAATGCAGGTCCAGTCATGCTAAAAGGAGCCACTCTAAAAGGCTTTTACCACATTACATGAATGTCAGATAGCTCCAATATCAAAATATCAAGTAGCATTTTTATCCTTCTTAGACTATCACAGGAGTAATATATAGTTTGTTATCCTTCATAAAAACTTATCAAATTTGTGCAAGACATAATATACCTGTATCCTCCCAAGCACTAATGCTTCCTACTCTTGTGGCAGGTGAAGGATACAGACCAGCAGCTACACAATTGGTGTTGGCAGGGTTGCTCTGTACCATGAACAAGTGACCACAATTTTCCAGCCTAGAAAATTGGCATGTATCAATATGTTTCCATACATTAAAATAAGATCTATTACTAACTTTGAAACATGACTCCTATATATCTTTTGTGCCATGTTATCTAATGTTGTTCATATAAGGTAAAATGAAGTTCAATTCCTTCAATATCAAATGATTGTACTCATTTGTTTCTATTTATCATTGACTGATGGATTGCTTTCATGTTTGCACAGATTTTGAATTTTCTTTGGCAAAGGTTGTATTTTTTGGTTTTCGCATCAACCTCTACAATGATATCAACCTCTACAATGCCATTGATTAGCTGAAATAGTCATAAGAATCTATGATCCAATTCACTCCTTATGTATTAATTCCATACTAAAACCTATGATCAAATTTTAGATCCTAATGTAACTCCAACCCCCATGTAAGAATTATATAAACATGAAAGACATGCAAGAGACATTGAATATGTTAACATGTTCTAGCATTACCAAAGCTTCACATATATATTGTAAGAAGAGTCAAAAGTTTCAAAGGAGATCTTATGTTAGCTTGTTGTTTGAACAAACTAATGAAGGCCATTGATTGGGCAAGCAAACAAAAATGCTTAAGAATCAGAAGATGTGGGTATTGTATAAACAGCAAGCTGAGGTAGCAGAACTGACCCAAGATAAAGTTTTCCATCATGCTCTTCAACTTCACTCACAAATTGCACCACCTTGCCGGTCTGATCTTCTAAGACTTCCTTCATGCTGCCATCAGGGCCATAACGAATAACCATGGCATGAAGAGGTCCAGTGAAAAGCTTGTACAGGTACTTTTGAGGGATCGGGAAGCGAACTGCAAGATATCGCAACCATGGAAACATACCAAAATACATGTCACCAGTAGTGCGAAGAGCATGAATGGCAACCCAGAAATCACCATTGGAGTTGCGTCGTACATTGTCTGGCCACCCAGGCAGAAGTGCAAACATCTCATGTGTGCCCTTTTTCTCTCCCTTCAGCCAGTAGCGCAACAATCTGAATCCAAGCAGTGCAGAAATCATTAGACCGCCCTTTCAGAGTCAGACTCATAAATAGCAGGATAGTAGCTAAAAGACTCAAAATTCCATTTTCAATACACTCAGGGTAATATACAAAGAATCATTATGGGCTTTAAAACTGCTTGAATTTTGCGAACTGAAGAAGAAAAAAACCTGCCCCCTCGTGTCTCACACAGAACAACAAAGGAGCCATCCTTGCTCACAGCCACCCCATTTGGAAAACGCAGATTCTTAATTAGCACAGTGGGCTCCTTCATTTTTGGATCATACTTCAAGAATCTCCCTGTATCCTCAGCTTCAAGAATAGAGAGGAAAAATTGCCTGCAACATTAAACCAACACTTGCCTACTGTAATGAATGCTATGGAACATCATACTGGTCAAAGTGGAATTTGCAGTGGATAGTGACATATTTACATGTGCATGAACAGAACAAATCACTGCCATTGAGAATAGTGAACCAGGTGTGCATCATCCAGAGAATGGACATGCAAAAAAACTGTGGAAGTTACTTGACTTAAAATCTTGCACCTGCGAGACCATTTGGTGCTGGAGTCTGTGAAGTAGAGGACTCCATCTTCATCAAAATCAAGATCATTACTAAAGCGCATGGGAATGCCATCAATCTCTGTAACAACAGGCTCAGCCTGACCTCCTTCTGGACCAACTTTCAGGATCCCAAAATAAGCATCTGCAATCCACAAGTTCCCTGTCTTCTTCTCAAACCTTAATCCTAGAGGTCGCCCACATATGTGCTCATGAGCTAGATCTGGAGCTGGTGGGGTTTTTGGTGCACAAATGTCTGACCTGATCATGAATTCCATTCAGAACCAACATTCAGCATCATTCAAAAACTTCAAGATGGATTCAACTGGGTTTGGATTCAACATCATTCAAAAAATCAAGACAGATTCAACTGGATTTGGTTACAACAAGCCTTGTGTGCTACATAAACAAAGCCCATGAAACCATTCACCAACAAAACAATTGTTCACTTGACTAGAGGATGTCAGAATAGAAAAAACACAACTGGAATGAACCTGACTAAATTGGAGAAATGAGCAATCAATTGAAGGATGCAGAAAAGAAAAAAATGAACATGTCATTGAGCAATGCAAGCAAGCAGACAGACAAGAAGAGTATGGAGAAAATGCAAACATAGTAGACAAATCTGTACACCATGTTGTTGGATTAAGACAGCACAGTGTGAGTCTCAGGAGCAGCAGTGAGTGCATTCTTGCTGCTGTTGCAAGAGATGAGGTCCACAGCAAGAATAATAGATTGATAATCATGCATTCTGTATGCTATATCAAAACCCTAGAGATAACATCTAAGGCGATGTTTGAATCCATTACTTCAAGACACAAAATCACGAAGAACCATTTTCTCTGTGCAAATCTAGATGGATTCACAACAGAAATGTATAAGCTATCTACAAAGGAAAACTGAAGGAAAAGCTCCGAGGAACAAGAAAATCGTGCCTGAAACGACCGGATGGAAGAGTATGCCACACCTGTTTCGCGAAGTGTAAGCAAAAGTGGACCATCCGAGCTCGGGACCATCGTATCTCATAACCCTCCCATCGCTGATGCCAGTGTATGGACCCCTGCCTCGGGCATCGAAGGTCACACTCTCCGGCCCCCAAAATTCACCCCTCCATTTCAACTCTGCCTTCTGCAGCTTGCTGTCAGTGTCCCTCGAGAAATTCTGGAGGATATCGTAAGTGGGTGCTGCAATATATTGAGGCTCGAAATGCTTCACTCCGTTTCCTACAGAATGCTGGAATGGATCCGTTGCCACATACCATGCCGCGGCTGCAATCAGCAAAAACCCAAACGATGTTAGAGCTGCCATTCCTTCTCTGCTCTTGGGCGGCGGCTCTTCTTCTCAACTCAAAACTCTACTGTCGATACACCGTCAGACGTTAGGGGAAAAAGGAATTCTACAGTTCTATTCCAGTTCCCTTCCTCCTCAGCTCCGCCTTCCTTCTCTTTCCTCAAAGGTGTCTGATCTCGACAGCTGCTCAACAGGATTGTGGGTTGTAGGTCCCGTTCTTTTCCCTTCAACTCATACCCCTCTCTCTCTCTCTCTCTCTATCTATCTCGATCTTTCTCTTTCTTACTCTTGTTGCTTTCCAACAGTGATCTTCGGACATGAAAGCCGCGAATAGGAATTGAGATATCAGGGTTATGAATCCTTTTATTTTCCTTTTGGCTGTTTAGATCATTCCTCCCCCACTTTTCATCTGTTTGTGAGACAGCATACTAGCATTCTGTGACTTTTGATCTCGCGATGTAGCAAATGTGAGAATGTGGCCAAGGTGGATTGTGGTCCAGAAGACTGGCTTGACTGATTGACTGACTGCCTGAATGCTTGCTACTCTCTCACCAGCTTACACAAAATCATTCAAGGATTCCATGAATCATCGTATGGTACGTAGTAATACACCTGCATAACGAATGAGTCAAGCACTGCTTCTGCTGCTGCTGCACGGATCCTGGATCAGATTTTCCAGAGACGTTCGTTGACGATGAGAGAGAGAGAGTCATTCACCAACACAGCACATTCACACGCACACACAGACTTTCCTCCTCTTTTGTCTCTAAAAGTTTACCGACGTGAGCAAAGTTGCAAGCATTGTGATATTGACAATTGCAACGAGATGAGGAGCACATGGAAGAGCCCATCGTCATCTTCTTCTTCTCGTCCTCCTTCGTCGTCTTCTTTGCGAGAGTCGTTCATCAACACATCACACACCCGTTCATCCATTTATTTCTAAGGGCCACTTTAGACAAGGATCCAGGGACCAAAAGCCCACAGACCAATTTGAAGCACATTGAACCTTGAATTGGACCCTTCTTCACATTTTAAAAAACTCTTTTTCCTAAGGTACAATGAGTGTGTCCAAAGGCTTGGGGTTCAATTTGAGGATTCAATATCAAAAATGTGTGATTGACATGTGAGAGAATTAGGTTAGCCTTTGTTTTTTTTTTTTCCAATTTTTCTCATTTTTTTTATTTTTTATTTTCGCTTTTATTTTGTGCACTTGGAATTTGGGGAACTATCAGTTACAAGACGGAGGATGATGATGAGGAGCCCATTTGACACACCCAAAACTCTTTGAAAGATTCAAATGCAAGTTCAAAAAAGAAAACAGTGAAAGAAAAAGGAATTGAGGTATGTTCCTTAACTTATCACACTTCGAGGGTAAAGAGGCATGTTGAAACTCCAGGATGGGGACTAAGACGAGTGACAAGCAGGTCAATTATTCATATGAACCTGCACAAACCAAACAATAAGTTGGTTAGTGCATAGTTAAAACACTTTTGGTGCACGGACGAATTGCAAACATACACAGATTCACAAGACTCATCATGGCCCAAACTTGAGGAAAGGCACCACCTGGCACCACCTTCCCCCTTATAATATTATCTATGATTACCCAAAGGGGCTACACCCAAATGTCATTTTTCCAAGGACTCCCAAGTCAAGAGTCCCGAAATTTCCTAAATTAGAAGGATTCTAGTTGCTTTGAATGCCCATAAATTTTTGTATAGGCTTCCAATTGAGGTGAGGTCTAAAGCAAAGTTGTAACCCTTGTCAAGAGCTTCCAACAATATGTGACACGCCACCTACACACACATAATACAAGGTGATTCCCAACTTTTAGTGGTCGGAAGTCAAATTGACGTTTTGACTCTCGGCTTTTCTTTCAACATAACTTATGTTAAAACTACTCAAATGGATCATGCAAGCCCATTTTAAACATCTATGTCTTCAGAGCTTTCCAATGGTATAAGGAAATCTTCAATCCAATGAATTTCCACTTTGGAGTGTGTGGGCTCATTCTCTCAAACTCTCTTACACTCCTAAGAGTGTGAATGTGACTCTCAGGTTATTTTTGACCCACACCTTTCCATACCTTTGCCTTGATTACGAACCTAAAATTAATGTCGTGACAACATTAAGTTCATCCTCACTACCTTCTTATTCTTAAACGAAAGTTATTCCCCAACACAATAAACGCACTTTCTTCTTTTTATATTTAATAGTTTACTCACCATAAAAACATGAACCAACCTTTTGAAATTTGGGAAATCAACAATTACAACAAGAGAAGTAACAATTGCAATAAAAGGAAGAGGATGAAAAGCCCCTTAAATTCACCACCAACAACAACATCTTCTTCTACTTCTTGATGAGAGTTAATTACCAAGACAAAACACACACATTCCTCCTTTCATTTAAATTGTTTATTCATTAAAAACCTTGTGAAAACTTGGGCATTAACAATTGTAACAAAAGGAAGAAGATGAGGAAAAACTCATAACCTTTTTATTTGATTCAAAACTTTTCATAAACAGGTGAACAAAGGTATGTTATTAAAACAATATGCAAAAACATGAATGGTTTTTATTACCAAGCGACCACATTGTACATTAAATGTTTTGTTGAAGATAAATGTTGTTTTCTTTCCTTGGAAATGCAATGTAAGGTTTTATTTCTTTCATTCAAACAGGGTGTTTTTTCCTTCAATGACTTTTAAATTCATAAGTCAAAAAGCCAATTGATAAACCTACATAATTTATTTTTTCTTTTGTTGAAACAAATGGTGCAAAAGCTCATAAACCATGCCATAATATGTATTGTTAGTTTAAAATAAAAAATAAACATAGTGTGAAGTAACCACTAACTAATTTAAATCATAGTCTCTCATATAAATTAGCATCCTAATTGTTGTTTTCATATTGAGTACAAATAAAGCTTCATTTAGAGTTCAAACTAAACCTTTACAAGAAAGGTTTTAAAAACAATGGTTTTTTTCACTCTTTGTTTTTTTATATGTCCATGTTTTAAGTGACATTAAAGAAAACTATGAAATGAAACCTATATCAAATTATATATTCACCTCCAAAACAAGACTTCAAATCAAAACCATTCAATTTCTACCCCTTACTAAATCTCACCATAGTAAAAATGAATTTAGGGTTTCTTATATTTGAAACTAAAAACTTTTGGAAACATAAGTGAATCATTCAAATCAATTTGAAAAGAGAAACAAAAATCAATTTAAGAAAAGTGCACATTGCATTGACCATAAAATCTTCTCCAAATTTTGAAGGGAAAAATCGATACATTTACAAAAAATGCACATCCCATTGATCAATGTGGAACATTTTTCAGCACATCCCATTGATCAATGTGGAACATTTTTCAAATTCTAAAAGGGAACCCATGAAATTAAGAAGAAAGCATTTCCAATTGCCCATAATTTTTTTCCAAAACATTTTGTCTTCTTAATTTTTTAAGTTCATTTGTGTTTCTTGAATTTCATTGTTTTGAGTTTTGTTGAGTTTGGGTATGAATTTTTGAAAGTGTCCTAATTCTTTGCAAATTCAGTGTTTCGTTTTTAAAATGAAAATAATTTCAAATCATAAACAAATTTGTTTTTTTTTAAATTTATGTTTTCTTGTATGATAAACTACAACTTTTATTAACACATCATGTACATTTTACCCCATTTATATGTGGTAAACGACTTTTGAAATTCTAAAATTCTAAATTAATTTTTGAAAGTTCTATGAAGTTTTCAAGTTTTACAATTCCACATATCTTAGGGTATGAGTTTTTTTTAATGTGGTCAATAGGTCTTCATCCTCTTAATTTTTTTTCCATCAAATGTGATTTATTATATGAATCCTTTTGATAGTCCTTTGCAAAATTGACTCTTATCTGACACGTTCATGTTCACTTTTAGAGGTCCTAAATCAAAACTTAAAAATTAAAATTTCATCAAATGGATTTTTGGTTTGAATTCCTTAACATTCATATGAATGAAAAAGCAACAACTTACCATAATTGCCATGGCTTTAAATGGCAAAACATAAATATTTATCCAATTTTGCAATCCAACACCCTTTTTGGCTCGTTGGATTGTGACTGCACCCAACATTGATTGTGGTACTAACAACCATGACACTAAAAGTACACAATAGAAGTTTCAAATAAAATTGTTTCATCCATTATAACAAGAATCCTTGAATGAATAGGTAAAGAATGAAAAAAAAGCAATCTTGTAACAAAGAAATAGCCAAATGGGATGGCCTAAAAAACTTACAAGTTTGCAACCAACGAAAACATAAGAAAAAAAACCAAGTGATGGGGCTTTAAAAGGATTAAAAGTAAAGAAACAAAGAAAATACAACAATTGGTTTCAACCATATTTGTGACCACCAATCATGGCAACAATTAAGAAATACCATGGTAATAGATCTAAAGATTTTCATTTTCTCCAAATTATTATAGAAATCCAAAATGTCCAAATGTTTACGAAACATCAAGAAAATATAATTTTTATGAATGGTTTACAAGTACCAAAAAACTAAAACCAAATTACATTAATGTGACTCAAGTGGGCATTGCATTTTAATGCAAAAAATAACATTTCCATGTCCTTAAATATTACCTTAAGTTAAAGGATGTGTTTGTTTAAATACGTTACAAAAAATGAAAGTGTTTAGATAGTCATTAACATGTATTTTACAACCCATAGTTTAAGGGATGATCCAATCCTTGGTTCCACACATGATCCAAACCAACCTAAGGGAATAAATAAAATTAAACTTAAGTTAAGGGATGTGCTTATTTAAATACATTACAAAAAATGAAAGTGTCTAAACAACTATTAATAACATGTATTATACAACCCATACTTTAAAGGATGATCCAATCCTTAGCTCCACACATGATCCACAAGATACTTAATGGATTAAATGAAGTTGGTCACTAGGAATTATGGACACATTAATTTTTCTAAAACTTTACATAATTTGAAACTTTAGGGAGGTTGGCACTATAAACACAAGTAAATTGCCAATGGATTAGATGGAACAAAGCAAATTCATGGTGTACTTATACTACCAAAACCTACAACATTCCATCATGCCTTTTTGTGAATATAAACCAAATAAGGATACATTTGGTACCACCTACTAGAAAAGACCATGGAAGAAAAAAGGAGCCAAATATATTCAAGTGATTGGTGTAGAAGATGCAAGAATTACATAACAATCATTACCACCTACCAACATAGGAAAAGCAAATTGCATTGGAAATGGATGGGATTTGACATTTAATGAGAGTTTCGTTAGCCTAATTTGGGGACCACAAAATAATTTGTTAACAACATTATGTTGTCATATTTTCACAATCAAATTCAACTTGACAAGGGTTCTAAAATAATTTTTAAATGGTGTGGTTGTTAGATTATTGGTCCATTCATAAAATAAAAGAATTTTTAGATTGAATGAAAGAAAAGCATTCAAACTTATTGGTGACTTTCATGCTTAGAGCTAATTGTATAAGTTTTTTACAACTAATGGACATGATTTTACAATGCCCTCTGAAACACACATCCTAATTAACATAAAATTGTTCAACCACAAACATTATCAAATCAAACTAACATGAATGAAAAAAATCTATATGGATTTCACAATGAATAACTTGAAGCCCAAATGTGTGGGTGGTTACATCAAGAGTGGATAAAGATGAAAACAATGAAGCTTATATAATAAAAGAATGGGAAAAAAAATGACTTCTAGAGGCTTAGGACAATAACTTTTAACTTGCAACCATGGAGGTGAATATAACAACTTCATTATTTATAACTATGTTGGACATTAAAAAGGACATTGGCATTTAAAATGATTCCAACCTAACAAAACAAACTTCAACACAATTCAAACGATCCTTGAGGAATAGGTTACAAAATTTAACATGAAAGTAGAAGTCAAAATAGTAGTTGCACATGAATTATCAAAATATTATAATGTTTTTATTAGCAGACATACATTAATTTAACCACTATGTTCTTTGACTTTTAGAAATATTGCCTTAACAACTACAACTATAGCATTTGGAAGAAGGGGGCTTTGAATTCAATGGTATTTGTACTTGTGAGAATCTAACCAAAAGTAAGATGTGTTATTCTCAACAATGATGACACTTCAAGAGAATAGGCCGAGTACTAACATTGGCACCATGCTTTTGATTTTTTCATGTTTTAACAACTTAGCTCTAGCTATTAAGGCTCCAAGCTATAAAAATAAAAAATTAAACACATGCACAAGTTTATGAGCTTCACAAAAAATCCAATTCTTGTGAAGATGTTCATTTGCTTTCTTTCCATTGTTGTGAAAAATGTTATGATTATTTCACTAAATGGAAAAAAGTTAGGTAAATTTTTAACTTTTCAACAAAATGTAAAATGGAATATTGAATTACTAGACATTTGCAAGGGTTGTGGTTAGTTGTTGACATTTTGTAAATATTTTCAAGTTCACCATGCCTATTAATATCAAGTATCATATTAAGAATAATTTAAGAAGACATAAAATGAAAGGATGAAAAAGGTTCTTTTCTTAGGGCTCAATAGAATAAAAACCATTGCACTAGCTATATTGGGAAAAATACATCAAAAAAAACAATTCACAAAATGAAAATGAAAAGGATTCTATGGCCATAGATATGAACTTCAACTACAATACGACTACCGCAATAGTACAATTGCAAAAAGGTTAAAATCAGCAATTAAACATAAAATTTTGACAAGCAAACTTGAAAAAACAAACTACAAATTACACTATTGAAATAATATAATAAGATGAAATCAACAACTTGAAATCAAAATTACAATAGTGATGTGCTCACACTTGTTCACCTAAAGATCACATTCATAACGCATATTATAAAAATTACAACACAGCAATATAACAAAGGTCCATTATTAGTACCTCAATCACTTTTTCTCTCATACTACAACAACAACACACCACACTACAAAGTTCACACACATACACACACACAAAAACTTATTCCATACTCAAACGTTGCCACTCTTTACACACATAACAGATGTGCCCCTTATCCAAAACATGCCCTTCCTTAAGTAATCAACTACATTTATCCCAATAAGTGGCAACTATCCAAGGTTTTAGATTCATTATTCCCTCATAACTTCTCTTCCTTAACAACCACCATGTTATAATAATGCTTATCTAAATTAAAGTACGTAGGTGACAAAATTAACGTAGATCCTATTTTTTAGCTAAATTTAAACCATTTAACCCCCATGTTCTAAAACAATCCAACCTACCACAATTTTTTTTAGAATCCAAAATTAAAACAAATGAAACAAGTCAATCATCACCTAGAATGGCTTTTCAACCACTTTAGTTTACCACTAATAATTTTGAACTATCAAACTACAACAAACAAATAACTAACCAAGGGTTGAATAATTTTGATTTTAACAAAAGAAAAATGTACATTAAATGAATTGATATCACATGTATGTATACATGTAAATACAAAAATTTAATATCATCAGTGTCATATTGCCATCACAAATCAAAATATTCTTCAAGCATTGTTTGAACCATTCTTGGACTTTTGTGGCATAACATCTACAATATGCACTTAGAACATTTGGTTGTAGTTACAAAGTCAATACAAACTTGCAAAATCTTAAATCATATATATATTCATTGAACTACAAATCTTCCAACAAAAAGAATACCATATCCACCATCATGATTTTTTGAAAACAACAAACAAGTTGACAGTGAATGAAATATTTTCTTTGTTGTTCTCCTCCCAGCTTTGACACTACAAACAAAAACAACCTTACAAAAATCAAAGGTAGAATTTTCCTAAACAAATATTGAAAAGCAAATGAATGTAAATGCAAATGCATGATCAAATCAAAGTGATATGAGATTGATAAACATATTAGACCAAGAGGTGGCCAATCAAGTTATGCATAGATATTATATACATTAATCATGATGCAACTAATGTTTCACCCATGCTTCATTCTTAGAATCCACCACCTCCACCACAATAAGGTCCTTCATTGAACATTTAAATGTTTTGCTATCCAAAGTATTGCTCTTACAATCTTCATTGCCCTTACATTCAACCATAAAAACTTATCATCAACAACAAAAAAAACAACAACATTTCATCAAAATGAGCAAAAAATTACCACAAAAGTGGTAAAAACAGAAATTGTTAAAAGGAATATGTTGCAATCCTCCTAGAAACACTTAAGCTATATGCACCATGAACAACAAGAATATTGTTCCTCTTAAATACAAAATAATACATAACATAATTCTATCAAAATGTGATTTGGTCAAATCCACATGAAGCTTGTCAAAGTTGAATTTCAACACCATAACTAATTATTAGCTTTGAACTTTGTACATTTTTGGCATCAATGGTTTTTGCTAGGATAATAGTAGTGTGAGCCTTAGATATAGCAACTTAGTGACACTAAAAACCCCATCAAATATTTGAACAAATATAGATGCAAAGTAATTTTATTTGTTTTCTACAATAAACAAACAAACATTCTAATTTTTTGCACATTTTTTGCCCATCAAATCAAGTTGGTGTTTCTTTATTTCATCCTCCACTTATTGTCTATCCTTCTTTGTCAACATTATTATCAACCCACCACCCAAGTTGTGATTTGTTACCAATAGTTGCCTAACTAGTGAAGGTTCAATTTCATTCCCCCTGACCCACTTAGCCACCCACCCAAAAATACAAGAATTTTTTTATGTATTAAATCCAACACTTATCCTACAAAAGATAAACAAAGGTTCCTTTTACACAAATTTTGTGTTCTACCCAAGAATAACAATGTGATTGCTCAAAAAGCTACTACCATTGCCACTAGAGTTATAATATCTACTAGTTGCCAATAGTTGCCTAACTAGTGAAGGTTCAATTTCATTCCCCCTGACCCATTTAGCCACCCACCCAAAAATACAAGAATTTTTTGTTATATTAAATCCAACACTTATCCTACAAAAGATAAACAAAGGTTCCTTTTACACAAATTTTGTGTTCTACCCAAGAATAACAATGCGATTGCTCAAAAAGCTACTACCATTGCCAGTAGAGTTAAAATATCATTTGATGAATAGTGCAATAGAATATTTTTTTTGATTTTGGGGTGTTACTTATGAATGTTATTGGTACATGGTGTGTTTATGACGAGTGGCTTGAAGAGCTTGTAGCTTTTGTTATGACATTTTTCATGAAGCATGGTGATGGTGGCAAATGTTTTTTTTTTGGTTGTCTATCATTTGAAATTGGTTTATATGAATGTGCTTGGTGATGCTCACTGAAAATAAAGAGTGCAAGGAGAAGAGCAAAACATATTTTTTTCTGTTTTTTTTAATTGATGTTGGTATTGCCAAAGAGAAGAATGTTCATGGCAATGTTTGTTGTTACATTGATTTTAAACTTTTCCTTGTTTTTGTTGCACATGAATTTTCGGATCAATATTCTTAGACGGAGTCCAAGATGGTTAGGGTAGAGACGTAATGAGGAAATGATGAAAATTTATAAGGTGTTTTGGGAACTAATTTGTGATGGTGTTGCAACTCAAGTTTCCTTTGGGGATATTGGAAGGTTCAGCAGTGAGTACCTGCAGTCATGGGAGCTCCGAATGGGATTTTGTTTTTACTTTGGCAAGACTAGGCTTGTTGTTGGGATAAAGGCAAAGCAATTTATAGGGTTATTATGGACATAATGTGTTTGTAATCTATGCAAGCAAAACTTTCACTTGTCAAAACTTGAGGGGTTATGTGTTGTTGAGGAGAACAATCTATTGGAAATGTTGGGTAAGAGATTCCATATGTATTGATAGGAATATTACTTCAAGAAGATGTTGAGAATGGTTTTTGCAATACCTGGAAGAAGACCCAATAGCTCAAGAGAATAAATTTGGAGGGATCTAATCCATCAATTGCTTATCGATTTCTTATCTTCAAATGATGTCAATTACCAACTGGGATTCTGATAATCCCTGGAGTAGGAATAAATAAAATGAGTTGTTTCAAGTTGTTTTTACATTTCTCAATTCCATGCCCATGAATACAAAGACCTCTGGTATCTATGAGAATAACGGAGTTGGATGTAAATGAACTTCTTTCCCTTTTCTTTTTAGTGACACTAGGCTTGTCAAACAATATTGATAAACTATGCAATATGATGATAAAAATCAAGTTATTAAGCTACATATTTTTCTAGGCAATAGAGATATCCGTAAAGTCAGGAGAAGACAGCACCAGTACCCTGAGTTTGGTCATACGCAGGGTGAGATTTCTGAAAAACCTGCAAAAATGTACTTTAGCATTCAAGAGGGCGGGGGAGATTTTGATGGTTCTTGAGTTTCACCGTCTTTGTTTTTTCCTGAGCGCCTCAACTGCTGCCACATAGATTTTCACTGGTCCTACTTGTACAGCTATTATAAGTCCTCTCGAACCTTGTGCATTAAATGCTGAGATTGAGCATTTCGTACTGAGATTTAATTAAATTTCCTTACTTTACGGATACCACCAAAAGAGGTGTTAGGGGGCGAAAGGAAGCTCAAAGACAGGGTGAATTTGCTGATATCTAATATGAAAATAAGAAAGAGATTATTTATTATCGTACTAGAATCGTCAAATGGTCTTCGTAAACCCCTTCTTAACAATACGATGACACGAACAAATAATCACCAAATGTTGTTGTCCCATCCAATAAGTCGAAGACAATTGCATTGTTGATGTCGGTGACGGCCTACCCCACTTAACTTCGCACTTGGCTGCAGTTGGCATCCACTTGGCCATGGCCTGAAAACGTGCAATCTGTAGCAAAGTTGCCAGAATGTGTGTCTTATCCTTTCTCGGAAATTAAATGGAAGAAAAGACCCCCCAAATTTACGTGAAGATTGTTGAGGAAGCGACAAAAAAACACATTTTTTTGTTGAACAATGTTTATGTCGATGTGTCAATGAAAAGGATTCTTCAAAAAGAATCATTACATATTGTGACGATGATGATCTAAGAAGAATGTTGAAAGTTGTAGTAAGAAAAGAAAAGAGAAAATATATTTCAGCAAAAAACAGGTGTGATGATGCTAGGAGCTGCTGGAGCTGAAGAATCTCAAGGAGTGAAGCTATTGCTGAGCTGTTGCTAGGTTGGTGATGATCATCGTCGTCGTCGTCATGTGTTGTATATATCAAGAGAAATGCGCTTCAACTGGACTTGTTGCAAGTTAAATTAGACTTTGACGAGTGTTTATTTTGAGATCGAAGTTGAGTCGAGTACAAAATCTCAGAAAGACTTGTATGATTCTTCCTTTCGCAGATGATCAGGAGTTAAGTTGCTTTGCAGTGTGTGTAGTAAGGTTTGCTGTGATTCACTCGAGTTTCCACGAGAAACGGGTTCGGCAATTCGCAGATACGCACAGAGAGAGCGAGAGAGAGAGTGCGTGAGTGTGTTGAGATACAGACACACAGAGAAACAGATAAATTCAACCAGAAGCTTGTTTTTTCAGGATTTTCACATCAAGATGTTTGGCCGACGGCACAAAAAGGGAGAGAGAAATCAACCTCAGCGTGTTAGAGCGGCGGGAGGAGTTGACAACAGGGCTCGAGTGCCTGTAGGAGTTGCTGCAACAAGAATGGGAGCAAGTGACATTCAACAACCGCAGAATGTGAATAACACAGCAGCAGCAGGAGGAGCACCTCTGCCAGGAAAGAACAATTTCACGCAGAACACTGGCTATTACAACAACAACAATGGAGTCCGTTATCAGAATGGCCAAGTTCCACAAAGCGACCAACGCCGAGCCGCTGGAGAAGTGCCAACCAATAATCCTAACAAGACTCTGCCGGGGATGAGAAACAAAAGAGGTAATAATTATGCAACGCGTTACTTCGTTTGCTGGCTGTGCACCTACCCTTGCCACGCTCCTTTATGCGGTGGTTTGTAGATATTTAAGATATTCAAGCTTGTATCCCACTTAGTTGTATCCTACTTACAAGCATGTTGTTCCTTCATAGCATGCTATATTAACACAAATTTGTCAAGCTATCTTCTTTAAGCATCTGCAAACCCGTCTTTGAGTATCTAGGAAGAAGATTCTGAGACCTTGGAACTTCATCGTGCAACTGTTGTAATACTATTCCCCTCAGAAAATTGATGATTGTAACTCTATTCCCTGTGCAATTCGTGCAGAGCATATTGATTCCTTCTAAGGAAGAAGAAGAAACACGATTCTTCTTGTTTCTTTTCTTCTTTGTCAAGATTGTGATCATGCAAATGTTGCAATACTTTTCCCTCAGAAATTGCACTTACACAATGAGCAATTCTTGCAGAGCATGTTGATTCATTCCTTCCTTCCAAAGAAGATGCAGAAGCACAATTCTTCTTCTTGGTTATGATCATGTGAGTGCTGTAACAGAATTCCCTCAGAAAATGCACTTCTTAGATAATCATATTGTCCAAATTTGATAGAGTTGAAAGGAGCTCCCAACTTCCTCATTTGTTTGAGGAGTACAGCATGAATTTTCCCCCTCTCTAATGCATCTCTCATCTTCTTCCTGATTGTTTGATTGTGTGCACAAATCACCACCAAAAAAAGCAGGTCCTGAAAAGCTGATGAGCAGTTTAGGATTTGCATCATGACCAATTCAGTCTGTCATTTAGCAACACAAGTCATGTCTGCGGAGATTGTGGTATTGAGTAGCACAAACAGAATATTGAAAAAGGGACACAATTTTCTGAGTGAGTTTAAGAAATAGCAGATGTCACAGCTGATTTTCAGAGCTTACAACACACAAGATAAAATTTGTGGACAATGGAAGAGCAATTTCTTCAGCTCTAGTTTCACCCAAAAAACATCAAGAAATGCATACAGAACAGAGATGCAAAGAATTGCTAGCTCATCCTTAACAGAATGGGTTCTCCAGCATTGTTGAATGCTTTCCAATAAAGAAAGGAAATGGATAACCTAATCAAGCTGACAGTGCTACAAAGACCCTCCTCAACATCACTTGCACCATCACTGACTTTTGATCATTTTGATTAGTAGCATGCTGTTTCCTAACCCAGATTTGACTCATACAGTTGAGTAATTCCAGCTTATTCAAAGACTGCTCTTAAAGTTCAAGGTTTGGTGTCATCTGGAAGGCCAGAAATTCAGGTAGTTTGAGGTTCACAATGTTGCTTTCAAACCAATTCCTGCTAGTTATGAATATACTAACCTAACTTGCTTATCCATCATATTTGAGATGTCGGTGGTTTCAACTACCCTGCCCACTGTGGCAGTACTAATCTGGTCCTTGATGTCTCACAAATTGAGCAGTTGATGTAGACAGACCAGAAAACAAATGTTATGAAGGTAAACAAACATTACCTGCAATGGGAATTGACCAAACTTTGAACATTGACACCGGCACAGTCCTCCAAGCTTTTCATAAGAGACCAAATTAATATTCTAAGCTGGATTTGATCAAACACTGTTCTTCTGCTAATGAAGTGTTTTCCTCTGCTTAACCACTCACTGGTGGCTCTTCCCAAGTGCTCAAAGAGATCATCACTTGTGTAATGAAGAAACCTAAGAAGGAGATGAAAGCATTGTAGACAAGTGTTGTGGGATGCGGCACCATATTTAGAGAAATTTCTGCCCAACCACCACTTCTCAGCATCAATCACCTCTTCCTCCTGGATTTTTCATTACAGAACCCCCCAGGCTTCATTAACTACCTGCTAACAACAAATTTCACTGTTGGAAAACTAGAGGGACTTGCCATGAATGAACATGATTTTGAAATAGCCCAAAGATTACCTTTGGTGGCAATGAAAATCTGGCCACACTTCCACATATGAGAGAGGCTGGGGGATATAGCCACCCACTGTACCTTCCTGCATGATGACGAAAGAAGACAGCATACAATGGCACCCTCTACCTCAAAAGGCTGAATAAACTGAAGCTTGTTTCTTGAATTAGTTTTGCATTGGGAATGTTCTGTATATCCAGGGAAAATGCGAACCTAGTAAAACACAGCCCCCCTGCAGCAGGTGACAATCTGGCCCACACCAGCCAAGCCTTACAACTAAGAACTTGGAACGTTTATGGACTTTCATGTACAAAGGAAAGGGAAACATTCCATGCTCAAAAACTGATGCTGATCAATTTACTTTTCATCCCACTACTGATTGAGAAACCTTTGTTAATTCACATATTCTCAATCTCAACCATTTTTAATGTCCCTCAATCTCAATAACAGCCAAGGAACTGTTGTCAAAACTATTTTCCAAGTCTCAACCAAATCTCAGCACAAGTGCATGGAGCATCCCTGTAAATCATGTTGAAAATCTTCTCCTTCCAGACAGAATCTTTTCCTGGTCTGGGAATACAGCTGGTAACAAGGGGTGTCGGGCTAACTGCCCTTCCTTAATATCCTTACGCCATGCTTGAAAACTCCAAGCATCCTCTTCTTGAACCTTTCTCCTGCACAAGCACATTTGTCACAAGGATACTAAAGCGTTGAAAAGCCAGAGAAAGAGCACAGGGTGGAGTCAAAGATGATGAGTGAACTAGTGAGAATGAGTACCAGACCTGGCATGTTTGGTGCAGAGAATGCGAGCACCATCAGCAAAGTAGCTTATGGTCCAGGCTGCTCGATGTGTTCCACCCAAAGGCTGACCCGGTGCCCAATGCAATGTCCACCCATGGTGAAAGGTCCTGTCCTCCCACGCTCATCATCAGCTATCCTATTGTCTCCTGAAATATAGATTCTGCCAATGTATAGTAAATGCATCCAAAGTATATGACTGAATCTAGAGGCATTGCAGTCTACAGCCAGATTCCAGAGCTTGCAAACAACATAATATTCCCCATGACCTGCCTGTGAGTGTATCACCTCTGCCACAAGTAGGAGATTGCAACAAAATATATGTCAACTGCAGAACTTGTGACTGGAACAAGAAGCAGAACAAAAGTTAGTTCAGGAAGCTGACTCACAAATCACCCAATGCCAATTTGGAGTAAGTGTTGATGGGATATCCCCTTCCCTGCAGGTTCATCATTCCTTCATTGGACTGCCAGTATGGGAGCGCAAAGTCGCGATGAGAACCTAAAGTGCATCCACAGAGAAGCAAATAAAATTCCATACTCACAACAATTGTTCCACCACGTCATCTCCATGAGTCTAGTTAGTTTCTGTTTCCAGGTATCAAGAGTTCAAAGAGAACCTGATGCAAAATGAAGACTGGAATCATCCTTCTCCAGAGAGCGCAAAGGGATCCAGACAGTCAGAAAGGAGTTGGTGTCAATGGGAACCATGTTGAGGTCTGAATGCCAGTTGGTTTCTCCGAACCCAGGCATCTTCAGGAACAAACAATCCTGGTACAAGCGGACCTGCTCACATCTCACTCACAATCCATCAAGCTGCCCATCTCTCAATAACATGTTCAGGAGAATCAAGAGTGAAGTAGCAATTGTGGCATCACAATCTGAGTCATTTCCAGACATGATGCAGGTGACAGTACTGTCAATTCCAAAGCTAGAGGAAGAAGTTGTGGAAAAACTTACGCGCTCCACCCCCAACAATGCAGCCACCGTACTGCACAAACGTGGGTGGCTTGTCCATTCTCTCACTGCCTGGCTTCGCTGATGCAGGTTGAATGTTTGCAGAAAACCTAATTCATCTGTGCCCTGCAGCAGTAGTAGCACACAATCTATCACCAGCTCTCAAACTCCGATTACAGACACATGCACACAATGTTTCTCCAGAGTTGAAACGCATGCGCATGCATTCGGACTTGTCACGTCTCATGTGGGGTTTGCTCTTAGCAACTAGAAACAGATAATTTCAAGCAACACGCAATCCATTATCGAAAGAGGATCAGGACGGACCCAAAAACTAAAGATTGCAGAAAATAGAGACAGAGAGCAGCAGCAGCAGCACCTTCAATCTGATGATATTCTGAGCCTCTTGAATGGTCGTCACCGAGAAGGGATCAACGCCAGGGCACAAGACGGCGACACGATGTCTATAGGCGTTGAGCTTCTGGCTTTCGGCAGCTTCTGTCACACACGCCTCCAGGCTGCTTAATTCTTGGGGATTCAAGAAAGCCCTAGCACACAAATGTCCTTGCCTCTCGAAATCCAGCAACTGTTGAACGGAAGAAGCTGCAGTTTGCAGTAGGTGATTGGCTACATTCCGGCGATGATGATCTGGAATCTCTCTCCTCTTACTACTCCTGCTGCTTCCCTGCCCGACTATTACCACCAAACTGCAGCTCATCGACTGCTGCTGCGAGTTCCATGACGTGATAACCATGCGAGGAAGGCCGGTACAGTTGCAGATTGGAAATCGTCCTCTTCCCAAGCTGCCCATTTTGTCGACAAGGAGCACTTGGTGAAGAAGGATGATACGGATTTTCTTCTACCATGTGCAAAAGAAAATTTCAGTAGAAGAAATTTGTGAAGAAAATTCAGAGTTGTCACAAGAACGAGAAATTGCTAAAACAGTAAATCCTGAAACCATTGAAACAACAATCCATAAACCTTTGTGCATTCCATTGTTTTCCACGGTACCACAAACTTTGTGATTTCAAATCTTATTAAGAATTTCATGTGGTTGATTTCGAATGCAATTTTCCCACTAGACACATGAATTCTTCTTCTTCATGATCGAGAGAGGCTTCCATTTGTCTGCAAATTCTAGGGTTGCTGAAATCATTTTGCTAATCTCGAGCTGAAGAAGATTGCAATTCCTCAGTCGACACACGTGAATTCTTCTTCCTTATGAGATTTTTTTTTCCAATCTGCAAATTCAAAGAGTGAAACCGTTTCAAAGAAATCTCATGAAGAATATGCAATTCCTTGACACATGAATTCTTCATGAGATTTTTTTTCCGTCTGCATATTCAAAGAGTGAAACCCATTTGAAATCTTCATGGAGAAAATGCAATTCCTGGGCACATGAATAATCTTCATGAGGTTTTCCCATCTGGAGTGAAATAGGGCTTTAAAATTTCATGAATGGGTAATGCAATTCCTCGACACATGAATGAATTCTTCGTGAGATTTTTATCCATCTGCAAATTCAAGGAGTCCAGCCAACATTGATCAAAAGGATTCCAGACCTTCTACCACTACAAAGTTAACTACTTTAACTATTTTTTTTCATATTCGGGTTGTGACAACCTCTAAGTTAACTATTTTTTTTCATCCTCGGGTTGTGACAACCTCTAAGTTAACTATTTTTTTTCATCCTCGGGTTGTGACAACCTCTAAGTTAACTATTTTTTTTCATCCT
>Ga0209611_10002422_pt1 | contig 32815 bp, 30 predicted proteins | sample S1TSphgellanicum_3_FD_187693 | JGI IMG/M metagenome (GOLD analysis project Ga0209611, IMG submission 187693) | Host-associated microbial communities from peat moss isolated from Minnesota, USA - S1T2_Fc - Sphagnum magellanicum MG (SPAdes) (version 2) | ecosystem: Host-associated > Plants > Peat... | reverse complement strand
ACTTTCTTGCACTCCCGGGAGTATGTGATGTGACTCCCGGGCTTCCTTTTGCCTTGACTCCCGGGCTTCCTCTTGACTTAACTCCCGGGCTTCCTCTTGGCCCGCACCCTTGCAATTCCCTTTTGCCTTGGTCGCGAACCCAAAGCTAGGGTTGCGACACAAACTCTCTTGAGAATTGGGTTTTATCACATTATAATTATTTTTTTTGTATTTTTTGGCATCGTCACCACTTATAGTTTCTAGAAGTTTTATTCATTTTTTAACTTTTTAATGTTGTGTTGGATTTTTGTTTTAAATTTTTAATTCAAGGACTATTTGGTGTGATAGATTAAATGAGTGTGTGCAAGAAGGAAATTGTTGAAGAATAAAGACTCTAACAACATGATGTGTGATTTTTAAGGTGGGTAATTTTTGTTGACTAAAAATTTGCAATCTTACAAGAATTGATTTCCATCCTCTTTACATTTTTTTCATGATCATAGTTTTTTTTTTCTATGATTGATTTATTAGATATTGATGGAGACATCTTGCTAGTGATTAATCATCAACAAAACATTTTAGAAAGATTCATAGTCTTTCCCAAACTTGAATGCTAATGATAAGAGTCTAGGATAGCTTGAAGCTCAAACCTTGAATGGAGATTTACAATTCCTAACACCATGAAACCTTTATTGAATTTTTCTCTCAAGCTTTCACTAGTGTGGACATTTCTAGCTTATAATTGGGTAATCAACACTTGAACAAAATGAAATTTTAATTGTGGGGATCCTTTATCTAAATTTCATTTTCCAATATTGTTTCATCTTTCTTCTTTTCTACATTTTAGGGGGCATGATCCATTTGAAGCAAAATGTGGAGTGCAAAAAATTAATCATCACCTAAACTATCAATTATCCCAAATTAAATTAGCTTTTAGTCATTGGGATCCAAAGAGATGAAAAAAAAAATCAACCTTGAGCATTGGAAACTTTGGATCATTTTGACAAGGATGCATGCAAGCAAACCTTTGTTTCTCCAAAGAGATGAAATAGGTCAAAGCAAAATTTATATGAAAACTTTGGATTGATATGTAAGGATACATGTATGCAAATTTTGATTCCTCGATGAATCTTGTTTCATTACATCCTTGTTAATTGATCCTTGATGCATCCTTAAATCCTTATATATTGTTTAGTACCAAAAACAATTTCTCATAGACAAATCAAAATGGTTAATAATAACCTTATTTTTGTTCGGTAATGGGAATGGTATGTCATAAAAGTTACTAGAGATTTCCCTATTATTATTTGAAAATGGAGTAAAAACCATTACTAAAAATTTCCTATTTTTATTTGGTAATGGGAGTGGTTCAACAATAAAATCCCCATTAAAAAACAAATCATTGCATCTTTAGTCTTTAACCTAAATCATAACACTCCATTTCATATTCATAATGCAACAACGGCTCCATGTATTAATGATGAAATGTACATATTCAAAACAAAAAAATCCCAAATCTAAGGAACAACAAATTCCATTCATTTGATAAAGTCCCATTCACCTTGTTTCCTTTCAATTGAATCAAAACATGAACTCACTATTACATCACAAACTTTGCATCCAACAATTTTGTACGATGGGTTTTCTTTCATTCTACTTATATGTGTTTCATACATGTTTTAAAAGCATGATATCCATGTGCAAAGATTATGAACCTATGAAAAATGAGGTTCACACAATTACTAAAATGTTAAATGAAAAGAAATGAGATGTACTAAGTGTGAAGAAAAAACTTAAAAATTTCCTACAACTATTAATTCCTAATGCAATTGTCTTTACAACAAAAATATAACAAGTAGAAGTAAACATGGAATATGATAGGATTAACCTTACTAGACAAGTTATACTTATAAAGGTTCTCCTTGAGTTGTTATACTACCATTGGTTTCAACAATATTTTGTTTTGCCAAGATTTAAAGCATAGAAAAAAACCAAGATCCCAAAAATTTCAACCTTTTCTGTCACACAACACTTTGAAAATTCACCCCCAAAGTATGCACAACAACAGTATATGTAAACCGTGTCCCCAAAATTCTACCCTTGCCATTAGCCTAGGCCAAAAATGGTGATGAACAATTTTGGTGAAAGAAATTGCATATAACTAATGGGAAGTTATACATGTGTTCAAAGTGCCCTAGTTTCTTATTGCTCCATGCTAATGGATGCACATGTGTAGATTTGGGTGCACCCATCCAATTATTGGGTTGTCTTGAAGTCTACCCATGTACTTGTTGGGTTTATTCTCAAAATATGAATGTTGGGTAACTAATTTAATCATACGTCTCTATCATTTTACTTTTTGGGTTGTCATTTGCCTTTTTGTATCACGAGGTTTCATGTCACTATGAAATATTTTAAAAAAATCATATGACTAATTTTTTAAATGAAGTTTGTTTGATATACATACAAATAATTAACTTCAATTCCTTTAAATCTTACTAAAATACGATTCTTAAAATATTGATATGAAAGATTATGCAAGAAATGATTAAAATAAAACATGTCAATTTAAAATTAGATTAAATTGGATTTTTTTTTGTATTGTTCTTACCTTTTATGTTATACAAAATTATTATTGACCTAAGATAGTAGACATGCATATATGATTTTAACTTTACCAAGCATGTATGGGACAAACACAACTATTTTCCTTTTGGGTTGGGGTGGGGTTTGGGGGGGGGGGAGGTCATTTTCCCTTGTTCCCAAAGTGGTCCCATCACACTCCCAATTTGTTCCCCATGTTTTCATTATGTTCCTCAACACGTTCCCAATAACACTTTTTGTATCCCATATGTTTGGGCAAATGTTATCTTCCTCTTACCTATAGAGATGGGCCAAAGTTGAATAACATCACCTTTCTTCTACTTTGGGAACCATTGCATGTGTATAGTCTTAATGAAATAAAGTTTTTGTTTCATATCACTCCTACTTTAGAATGGAATGGAAATTTCTTTTTAAGTGACTTTTGACTTTTAGAAAGGTTTTTTCCCTTATGGGCCAACCAATAAATTTATTATAAAATAAAATTATACCTTAAGCACCACCTCCCCCAACTAATCAACATGAATCACACTAATCCATGAACTTAGTGTGGGAAGATTTTTTGTAATTTCTTTACTTCGATTTCTTTTACAAATGACCTAGAAACATGTTCACTTCTTCATTACCTTGACCTAATGCACTTCTTGATTTCTCAATTGATGTATAACAAGGAGAAAGGAAAATCTCTTGTGGGATTTGAACACATGCCCTTAGCTTGTTGTAGGTTGGAACTAGGAGGTCCAAAGTTGATAACTTATCATCATTTAAACATGTTTCACAAATTTCTAAATGACATGATGAACATTAATAATCTTGAAAAGGATTAAAAACCACACAAACATCAAAGCTTAATAAAACGCCTAGTGTTATCAATCGGTTTTAGTCATGACAAATGGGCAAACCAAAAATTGAAAAAACCATGGATGCAATAAAAAAACGTAAATTTCTTTTAAGAAGGCTAGCAAATTATGGAACATGTATCTCTTACATCTATTTCAAACCACCTAAATGGGAAAATCAAATCCAAGAAAATGGGCACACCAAGTGTGCTAACATAAAATTAGGATGGAAAAATAGTAGCATGGGTCTTCGCCATACAAAAAGATATATCATCCATTACCTTACAACAACTAAAAATGAAGCTAACAAAATTCATAAAAACTAAACCTACACCATTTTGAAATAGGGTACATACTTGGAAATAAATGGTGGTACAAGTTTAAATGTTAGCATCCAAAATTGAACATTCTTATGGCCAAAAGAATAAATGTTTGTAAAGCATATGGGTTAACTATGGCATATTGTAATTCATTATACAAAAATTTCACATAACACAAGTACAACCCAAATTAGATATGGAACTTAAATGAAATTGGTGTTCAAGTTGACCAACAACCTAATGCAAGGGTTTTGGCCAAACATGAATCACATGAAATAGTTTATAATGCATCATTTCTAAGTCCAGGGAATGGTTCATGGTAAAATTTTGCATACCTAGCTTCTACATTTCTAGAAGTGAACACATGATGAGGACTACACCAAATTGTGCACACCAAAAACTTATATAACAATGTAAAAGAAAACATAGATGACATGCTTTTTATTTAAAATATTTCCTTTTTTTTCAAGAGGCATATATTAGATAACATTTCTTAAGTCAATTGTCACCTTTTGATTCTTGATGGGCATGGTTCACATGTGATTTTAAAAGTAATAGAACAAGCAAAAGACGTTGGACTAGACATGGTTTTGTTTACCTTTGCACACATCAAATGCATTTGAACCTCTAGATGTTTCTTACTTCAAACCAATTATAAAAAATTGAAACCATGGTTATATACAATTACATTGAACTAAAAAACATGATATTGGCTAACTACGTAGACATAACATTGGAACATGTTTTATTGAAAATAAAAAATAAAGTCAATGTTTATAGTTATAGGGATTTGACAACTAAACATTAAAGCCATGGATGATAAGACTAAACCAATTGTGAAGTTTCATAAATATTAGGATAATGAAAAATGAACATGTTCAATTACTTTTTAGATCATGATGATGAGGACACTTAGAAATTCAAAAAAACCATTGCATGTAACAACTATGCATTAAGCAACATTAACATTGCACTAACACCACAAAAACCAATTCCTTCTTTCAATTACCTAATGATATTATGTAAAAATGCCCAATAGCCTTGCTATCATAAATATTTGTTCATCATAAGAAAACACATAGTTAGTAGTTTCAACAAAACACATAGCCAATTGGAAGTTTGACAAATGATGCCTTGTCGTTTGTCAACTTGTTGTTGTGACCTTAGCCTTTGGCTCACAACCAAAGTTAAGTCATGAAAAAGGAACGGGTGGGGAAAATGTCCTACATTTCAAGCAATTCCTACACACTTTCACAAGTGTGGAAAAATGAATCCCAACATTACCAAGTGGATTTTCATTTTATGAATTGGACTCCCATAATGTTTTGAATATGTAAAACAAGGTTTGTCAAGCTGTTTTGAAATTATTGGAAAGGTAGTGAAGAATAAATATTTAAAGCAAAGGAATTTCTTGTCTAAAGATTTGTAACACAAATTATGGCAAAAAAATGATTGGAAGTCAATTTGATTATTCGAATCATGACCATTAAAACATCCAATAGAGGGATCAAATGACCTTCGATTAAAACATGCAATACAATATTTGAAAGGTCTTTTCAAGGACTAAAGCTTTATTTCTAAAACCTTTTAATTCAAAGTCCATGCCTACTATTCACTTTCCAAACTTCATTTACATCCACATTGTAAAAAAAATTATGGACATTATATTTCAAAATTTTAATGATTCGTAACAAAGGATTTATGAAACTCTTTGTGTGATATCGTTTCTAGATAAGAGGGATGGTTGGTTTTGACAATTTCAAATGCATTCCATGTGATCGTATTATTCACAACAATCAATTAACCTTTATTTATTTTACAAAGTGCCAAAACATAGAAGGATTAGTTATAAACAAATGTAGCAAAATGTGTTCAATGATGAAGGTATATGGGAAAGGTAATAATAGAACACCACCACACATGAATTCAATTAAATGGTTAAAGTTTGACACTTGATGTTATAGGATATTAAGAGACAAGAATTAGGGACTTGGAGGTTTTCATTAAAATCATTTTAAGGGTTGTGTTAAAAATCAACCTACCAAGTTTTACATTAGTTGTTGCGACCATAGCAAGGGTTTACAAAGGTGTAGGCCGAAAGTGAAGCTTGGGAGTCACATTTCATGTTCTTTAGAATGTAGGAGAGTGTGAGGGAAAGAACTCACACATTCCCAAGTGGGCTCCCATTTTGGGAATTGGAATCCCGATGGACTTTCGAATTTTCAAAGAGTAACTTCAGAAGTCAAAATTCATTGAATTATAAAGTTCGTTATACCATTGGAAAGCTCTTGAGACGTAAATATCTAAAATGGGCTCGTATGACCCATTTGGATATTTAAAACACAAATTATGGCCAAAAGAAGGGTTAGGAATCAAACCACCAATTTGACTCTTGACCACTAAAAGTCGGAAATCGCTCTGATTTTCTTGCGTGTAAGTGATGTGCCACATATTATTGAAAAGCTCTTGATGAGAGATACAAATTTGTTTTAAACCTCATATCAATCAGAGGTAGTTACGAAAAAAGTTATGGGCCTTCAAAATCGTAAGAATATCAATTTCAAAAATTTCAACATTCCCAACTTGGGAGTCTTGTGACAAAATGACATTTGGGTGCATGCCCCGTGGCTAGGCACAAAAAATACTATAAGGGGGAACGTGGTGGCTTCCCCAAGTCTGGGCCATCGTGAAACTTGTGTGTTCGTGTATGCCCATGGCTCATGTGTGTATGCCTATGGTTCATTTGTGCACTAAAAGTGCTACAACTATGCACTAACCAACTTGTTTGGTTTGTGTAGGCCAATGTGAATAGTTGACCCATTTGTCAATTTTCCTAGTCCTTATTTCAAAGTTCCAGCACACCCCTCTTACCTTCAAAGTGTTGCGAATTAAGGAACGCATTTCAATTTTTTTTTCTTTCGTTATTTTCACCTTTGGAGTCGCATTTGAGTCTTACGAGGAGTTTGGGGGTGTGTCACTAGTTCACACACCTCATGGAAAAGAATAGATATCAACCTCATTATGAGCAAAAAACATTTTCACAATGTGAAGTCATGGCATTAACAATCCCAAAAAATGTTTTCATGTTTCCATCCTAATTATATAAACACCATTGTTGTGTTGTTTTGAAAATAACACAATTTGACCTTATACCTTCACTTACTTAAACTTCACTTTCAAACATTTATTGCCAGACGATGCCTTTGATAGTTGTTTTAAACATTTTTTTCCAAGTAGCCAAATGTGGTTTTGGTTTCCTTTCTAAATGCAAAGGTCAAGTGAGCCTTTGACATTTTTTTGCACATGTTCCACATGTGAGGGTCTTTTTGCTATGCCTATAATGGTTCCTTCACACACCACATGCAAGCTCCAAAAAACCAAAACCATGCACAAACTCCAATTGTAACTTAATTTAAACCACTAGATTTTAACTACTTTCCTTACGAAATTTGTTTTTTTTTTTGGTCTCTTTTAACATATGTGATAAATTAAGTCTTTAACACAAGAAGAAAATGGAGTTGAATTTTCTTTTTATGGCAAAAATGCACACACAAGAACTTACACAAGCTGAACACACAAGTTTCAAAAGAAGTTACATGAAACACATAGAAAAATAGTTCACACAACTTCCACACATGAAAATAAAATTTGCGTGACATAAAAACATGAGATATAAGATGAAATTTAAAACCATTTTAAACAAGGGTCCAAGGAACAATGTCTAATGAAATTGAACATTCCTATTAATCAAGAACTTTGGTCCCAATGTTTTTAAAGGAAGGTTCAAAACCAAGACAAATCAAATTGTGACTTAGCAAACATGGCTTCATTTTGGAGGGGAAATTGATTGGTCCAAACCAAAAAAAAAGTTAAAAGGAAATTTCATGGTTTGGAGAACCAAAATGTAAGCTAGGGTTTAAGATTTATTCATTTATATTTTTTTTTTCCATTTTTTTCTTTTACCTTTGTTGTTCAAATTATGTGAGAATGGACGACATGTTATGGATTGAAAACATTGTTGAGAACACACTAGCACCCCGATTTTTGACCAATTCTAAAATTAACATGGTTGGTTTTGTAGATCTTCGCAAGGTGGTTGCTAAGAGTGCATTTTCAACTTTTCCAAGTGCATAAAATGGATGTGAATTGGAAGGTGGGGTAGAAAGTGAAGGGTTGAAGCACCAATTTTTACAAGTGGAAGGAGATGTGGATCTATACAATATCCTTAATTAAACCGGTTCCCATTCGAAAAAAAAAAAAAAACCAAAGAAGAAGGTAGTTGTGATGAAATATGAAGATGAAAGAGGCAAAAAAGTTGGAAAAAATTGGGTGGATGATGAAAAATTACACCTCATTATTTTAAGAGGAAAAATGGAGTTTGAACTTACCAAAAATGAAAAAAAAAAGTAAAATTTGTCTTCATTCTTTAATTTTTTTTGTCAATTTTGAAATCCTAGATATGCATGTCAACATAGTTTGAAATTTGCAGCAAATAAGAATTTTTTTTTTGCAAAAGATCATATTTAGAGTGGGCCAATTGGGTTTTTTCAAAGGCTTTAAGCTTTGCTTTTTGCCTTTGGCCCTTTTCCCCCCATTCACCTTTGTTCAAATTGACCACTATGGGGATTGAACTTTCATCTCCTTAGGGGAAGGGATATGAGTTAACCACTAGACCATCATTGTTTCAAATAATTTGACATGGTTTCCATTTCGTTTATCCATGTATTTCATTTATGGTTTTTAAATTTTAGGGCGTTTTCAACTTATATTTCATGGGTTTTTACTTAATTGGTTTATTTTTTAAAGTTGGATACATGGTTGAAATTTCATGCTTGAATGTTGGCTTCCATCCTTGGATTCTTGAGGACCACAATTGCTTGGAAATAAAAGTTTAACGCAGTTTACAAACAATACAAAGATGGCAAAGTTGCAAACAAAATTTCAAATAATGATCGTCATGAATGTCCTTTCTATGATGCATTGGACAGTTGGTGGCATCAAAATGGAAATGTGAATGCTTATGCTAATGAAATTTAAGAAGTTTAGGTTGAAAAAACCTTTCACCTTGGATAAGGTTAGAAAACATAACAAAAAACAAAAGTTTAATGTGTATGAACATTTTTCAACCATGGTTAAAAATGGTATAACAATGTTACAACAATTTGTTGAAACCAATGTTTTGTTTAAGAACATGGATGCCCAATTAGATGTTTCATAGATAAGTATAGGTTACATAAGATGTGAACCTATGAATCATTCATCACATTTTGACCCACATTTAAAAGTATTTAAGAAGGTAAGGTTGCCTTTTTAAAAAAATTTGAATTCAATAAATTTTTTTGCTAATGTTTCATGAATTGTCGTTGCTTCTATCAACATCCTCTTAATTTTTCCCTTTTTTGCTTTCTTATTGGGATTGTTTTCCATGGTTGTCAACACATGATCTTCATTTCCATCTTGATGTTCCATGTCATTTATGTCATTTCCATCCACCATCCTTGGAATTTATAACGTTTTCATTTGTTTGATTACTCATTTAGCTACCTTAAAAATATCAAGTTCCCAAATGTTGTATTTGCTTCAATTTGTGCATCCTTTTGAACCTCCAAAGGCTATTCCATTTCAAAGCCATTCAAATTAACAATGCACATGTTGTGCAAACATATGCAAGTCATGATCAAGTCTAGCATGTGGTGTAATGGCATGTCTACAAGCTTTTTAGTAGAATTTTGAATCTATCTTTCAACATTCCAAAAGTTATTTCCATGAACATCATTGTACTAAATTGTATAAAATTCCACCGTGCTTTGTATCTTAGTAGTCCATCCTTCTCACCTTCGAAGGGAGAATAAAACCATGGTCGCATTGGATAAGTGACATTTTTTATCAACTTATGAAGTAATAATTTATCCATTGTCACATGATTTCCTACAATTTTTTTGTGAAAAAGAGCCCAATTATGGATACTTCCTACCCACCTTTAATTATAATCCCAAAACAATACATTGCATCCATAATTCCTTGAATCAATGTGGAGTAAAACCCTTTTCAACAATAATATGATTTTGGGTCTACCTTAAGTGCAACAATTGAAATTTGACTACCATTTATAATATCTAAAATGTATGGAATTCTATATAAGCTTTCAAAACCACTAGTGATTTCTTTGATCTTGTTTTTAGTTAATTTAAAGATCATTAATTTCAAATGTTTTTAATTGTTGAACAAAATTCTCTCATTATAATTGATGTTGTATTTCTGCAATGCCATAGACCTCTCTACACATTTGTAAAGAATTTCCATTACCTAATAGTGCAAGAGCCATCGCAATTCTAGTTTCAACATGGATGTTTTATCTCATGTGTGTATTTTTTCGTTCAGAACTTGAACCCACAACCCTAATCAATGAACAAAATGTGTCATAATTTAACCTTGTTCCTTGTTAAAACATTTTTCCAAAAAAAACTCCCCAAAAGTTGATTCATGTATCCCATTATCTTCTAATGCCTTCACATGCTGCGAACTCTTAATGCCATGTCAACAAACTCCATGCAAAACAAGAACATTGCACTCATCATATTCCAATGTTCAATATTTATTCATTGCAACTTTGCAACCACATATTTAATCACTCACTCAATACATGACCCTATAAAAATAAGAGGCCACCAATATCTTGTGCCTACATTCATCCATTGTGTGTAGTAAGAATTTTATTTATAGATAAAATTTAAAATTTTAATTTATATAAATAAATAAATTTACTATATATATTATAAAAAAGAAAAAAAAAGAAAAAAAAACCATGAAAAGAAAGAAGAGAGAAAAAACCAAAAGTTAACCTAAGCCTCTCACATGTTAATCACACACATTTTTGATATCCGACCCTTGAATCATACCCAAGCCTTGAGACACATTCATTGTACCCAAGGTTTTTAAAAATGTGAAAAAGGGTCCAATTCAAGGTACAATTTGCTTCAAATTGGTCCTTAGGCCTTTGGTCCTTGGACCCTTGTCTAAAGTGGCCCTTAGTTCATGGTGGGTTTAGGGTTTTGGTCATATGTCCTCCTTTCTTAATGGATAGCTTTATTATGTAAAAAGGTTCAAGGTCCCAAAAAAAACCAATCAAAGAAGTCGGTAGGTTATACCCAAAATTTCATAAATTATTTATTTATTGATGAAGAGGATTTTGGAAAAAAATAAAATAAAATTGTGAATTTTTTTTCTAGGATAATAATAAAACCCAAGAGAAATTAGTATTTGTATATTTTATGAAACACGCGAAATAAATATTTTTGGGTATGCTATGAAATAATAAAATATCAAAAGAATATTTTATTAAAACTAAAATTATTTAAGAATTTTCAATGTAATTTTAAGCACCCTATTTGCATTTAAATAAATGAAAAAAATTACAAATTTTCCAATAAGTTGGACCTTATTTTATTTTTCACATCATTTGAAAAAAATAAAATATAAAAAATGGGAAGGAACTTTCCCTAGAGTAGAAAGCTGCTGATTTTGAGCTGATTTTTGTTTTTGGGTGCAAATGTCGATTGCAGAGCTCTCTTCAAAGCGAATAGATCCGAGAAGCAGCTCGTAGACGTCTTGTTGTTGCAACAGTCAATTCCACTTTGCACTTGCAAAAAAAAAGCCTCGAAGGTGGAGGAAACTTGTTGCAAGCAGAGCAGGGTGTTTTTTTTTTATGTGAGTTTTGTTTACACTGCAATTATGGGGAAAATTTTGGTTTGGAAGTTGCTGCAAATCAGGCACTAAGTTCAACAACCATAATTCATGGGAAAGGTAGTGTTCTTCTTCTTCTACCTCATCAATGTGTGATTCTCAAAGACTGATTGTTGCAAATTTATCTTTGGATATGTTCACAATGATCGGTTTTGCAATGTTGGAGGTGCCATACTGCCAGTTACAGTGGAAGAAGCCAACGATCTTTGAGCTTTCTTGACTGAATTATAATAATCTTTGAGCTTTACCTCATTGCGGAAGAAGATTATGCCGATTTGCAATTGGATTTGTCATACTGCCGTCTGTGTAAGAAGAAGCCAGAGATCTTTCAGCTTGCTTGATTCAATAGTCTCTGAGCTTTCTCCACCTCATTGCAGAAGAAGAAGATTCATGCCGTTTTGCAATTGGATGTGTCATACTGCCGTCATCAGTTGAAAATGCCAGAGATCTTTGGGCTTTCTTGAGGTAAAAGTCGTTGAGCTTTCTTGATTCAATAATCTTTGAGCTTTCTCCACCTCCTTCATTGAAGAAGAAGAAGATTCATGCCTCCAGAGAAGCTTTAAACTCCGTCAATTCTTGTGCAATGGAACACTGCAAAGACGATCTGTATCATTTTGTTGTATCTTGGACCGATTTTTTTCCTTGTCGTCATCCACTGTATCAATCCTGTGAGCTTCCTTGAATCCGAATCTCAGCTCTGTCTTTGCATCCTGGAAATTCGAAGCTCGATCAATCTTTGCTTTCCGGAAATTCGAATCTCAACCGTTCTTTGCATCCTAGAATTCGGAAGCTCGATGAGCCTGTGATTTCTGGAATTCTAGAATTCGAAGCTTGATCAGTCTTTGCGTTCTGGAACTTGAATCGGACGCTCATCAATCTGTCTTTGCGTTCTGGAATTCGAAGCAGTTTGATCATCAGTCTTTGCATCGAATCTCGATATGGCAATATCGCCATCTGTTGCAAGAAACTTTCCTGCAACAAAAGCATTTTCTTGATAAGGCGTCGATTGATGCGAGCCACAGGAACCACGTCGTCCTTTTGAGTTTTTGGAGCACCCGCGTAAAGCTCCACTTCCTTCAACCAGCGTCGCGCGATGTGTTTGTTTGTTATTCCTCGGATTTGGTTAGAATTTGAGAGCTCCTTTTGCTGCGTCTGTTCTTGAGCTTTTTTCACAAGCGGATGTTGAATAATGTTCTTTTGCTTGGCGATCGGGTTTGTGGACTCTGTTTATTCTGCTTATCAGACTGTTTTTCTGTTTGTCGAGAGAGATATCTGACGAGAGAGAGGTATAGAACACGAGTTTGCTTTCTCTTATTGCTGCAATGTCGCTCATTACTCTGTAATTCGACAAAGGAAGAAAATGTTGTGCAAGAGTGTTATGTGATTCCTTCCTTTTTGCTAAAGTTTGTTTAGAAATCGGAACCTGAGAGAGAGAGAGATGGCGGGAGAATGCTTGCAAACACAATGGACATCCAGTCTTTTATCATCAGGAACAGATCTTCGCGGACCACGGAGTCTGAGACTTGCAACAACAAAACTTTTGGTGGATTCCACGAGTTGCTGCAGAAGACAAATCGGAAGGCTGAAGTATTCGAGTGGAAGGAATGCGAGACCGTGCAAACTTGCCAGCAAATTGGTGGTGGCACTGGCGGGAGCGGCCGAGGAAGAAGAAGATACGGTGACGGACGAGGAGAAGAAGCAGCAGAAGAACAAGAACAAGAAGGTGGTTGTAGTCGGTGCTGGATGGGCTGGACTTGGAGCTGCTCACCATCTCACCAAGCAGGTAGGGCTTCTTTGCTCCTCACAATGCAGACGAAGTTCTTCTTCTTCTTCTACGGATCTTATCTTTGGCTCCTGCAATCATATCGCTGAAGATCTTTTCAGACTCAAAAGACCCATTGCAGCAGGCTCAAATCCTCTGCGGGGAATGGTATTTTGTGACCTGTGAGACATGGGGGTGCTGGAGGGAGGTTGCAGGGATATGAGGTAACGCTCTTGGAAGCAGGAGCACAACCTGGGGGCCTCGTAGCAGGCTGGAAGACTGCATCCGGGCGTTCTGTAGAGGTTGGAATTCATGGTAAGTACTGCAATGCCATTTTTTTCATGTGCTACAAGCAAGACTGGAAGATTGCTTGTGGTTCAATTGCCTTGCAAAAAAACCTCCAGAACTTTTCATTCTTTGGTTGCTCTGCAAAGGCTGCATTTGTGCTGTTCAGCTCTCTTGCACAAGGCTGGAGTTGTCATGTGAAATGGAATTTGTCGTCGCATGTGGGGTGCAGGATTTTGGTACCCATATCAGAACATTTTCTCTCTTGTTGATGAGCTTGGTCTGCAACCATTCACGACATGGACACGATCTGCCCAATACTCACCTAATGGTCTGGAGGTAAAATGGCAGCACTTAGAACTTCCTGAGGACTTTTTGTCTGTGTTGTCCTGACCTGCTCCACAACATATTGTTGGCTCCAACACAGCCATTGCACAATCATTCTCAAAACATCTACATAAATAAAGTCTTGGGATTGTTAATTGTGGTCAACTTTTCCAGTAGTTCATGAACCAGGGTTGTGATATAGTGATATGCATGCAACTTGAGGAATAATTATGTCCAGTTGCACAAGGAATCTGGCTCATGGTTATTTTAAGAGAGTTTTGGTACATTTTCTGCTGACGTCAAATCTCAATTTTGGATTAAGACAGGTGGAGTCGCCCATATTCCAGGCCTTGCCACAGTTGCCAAGTCCTCTTGGTACTTTTGTCTATACACAGGTTATGCCTTTGGCCTTGCTTTGTTCAGGATTTCATGAACCTCTCTATTAGCATGAGGCACACGTCCTTCTGAGTTCGGGAAACAAGTTTTAGTGCTGTGTGTTGACAGAGCTTGTGCTGTGGCTGCAGTTCAAGCTGCTGCCACTAGTGGATCGGTTGACAGCCCTCCCTCTCATGTATGCAGGTGATACCTTGCTGTGTGTATATTCATGGCTTCCATGTTCTATCATGCAACCTATGGTCACCTTTCTTAGCTATGCTGAAATTCACTGTCTCCTGTGTAGCAAGCATCCAACCATTCCATACCCCCATATAAAACCTTATCATGCTCTAACTCTTCAGCACTTGCTCTCTTAAGGAACTATATTTTGTTGGAAGGGAATCTGGGCTTGCTTGAGTCATTTCCAAACTGGATGTTCAGTGATGACAAGGAGAAATTGAGATGACATAGAGTGACAACAGTTCTTCTGACTGAAAATTTTCCATATGTGTGGCAGTGATTGATTTTGACTACAGTGACACAGCATGGCGAGACTACGATGCAAGTAAGCTTCAAGATACATTCCTGTTAAACAAACAAAGTACTCATGCAAAATGTAACACATGGTTTTGGATTGGCACCTTGGAAACAGATGGAAAAAGTTACTTCATTCTCACATGCTGTACTTGTAATTGGTGATAGGGACGGCAAGGGAGCTGTTTCGTGAGTTTGGATGCTCTGATCGGGTGTATCAGGATGCCTTCAACCCAATGTTGCTGGTGGGCCTGTTTGCACCAGGCGAGCTTTGCAGTGCTGCTGCCTGTCTTGGCATGTTGTACTACTTCATTCTGGCTCATCAGGTTCTCTGCCCTGAAGACTGATTGAAGACTGTCTCTTGTGTTTGTTTTGTTCTTCTCCATCTCTTCATCTAATTTCAGTTCAATATCTGTAAGTCACACCTTGAGGGAATTGATGTCAGACTCTGGATGAGTTCCCATGGTGATAGTGACAAAACAAGGGTTTCTTCAGGCTTTTGATTCTGATCCCAAGTGAGTGATTGTCTTCCACTTTTATATGACTTTTTATTCTATGTGGTTTGCAGCCAGACTTTGATGTGGTGTGGTGTAGAGGAACAGTCGGGGAGATGATTTTCAAGCCATGGGTGGCATCCATGCGTGGTGGAGGCTGTCAGTTCTTGTCTAGGAAAAGAGTCACTGACCTTGTTCTGAATGAAGCGACAGGGGCTGTGACTGGTGTCCGTTGTGGAGAGGAAGAGTTTCAAACAGATGCTGTAGTGTTCTCAGTGGGTATCACTGCAATGCAGCGCATTGTTGCCAATAGGTGGGTTATCAAGTCTGATTGACTATGCTTCTTATTGGTGAGTTGTCTGAATGGGCTGGCCTTTATTCTACAGAACATTGACTTAATCTCTAACCTCCAGAAGACTGTAGATGCCAAACACTGTGGAGGAAACAGATGAACAAAGCTAGTCAAGATATGTTTGAAGCACTTACTTTCTTTCCTGATCATCCAAAATTATTGCCATTTGTGGTGTTTGGTACAGCACACTTAGACAAATTGACCATTACAGAACTTTTATTGAACAAGGGAGTAGATTGTAATACATTCTCTGACAATTTTGTCTATTTCGTCAAGTCATTATGTATGCAAGCTCATTTAGTTGAATGTGTCCTTGATTATGTGCAGTAAGGTTTTGAAAACAAGAGAAGAGTTTGTCAACACAGCTAACTTGGGTGCTGTGGACATTTTGGCTGTACGGCTTTGGCTTGACCGGAAGGTACCCTCCCTTCGTTGACATTGACAACAAGCCCATGTGATGAGAAAGTGATCTGCTATGGCTGCTAGGAGCTGTATGCATTCATCAAGAGGTGAAAACCAAACTCACAAAATAGATCACCATGGCCTGCATAAAAGATGGACTTCAGAGATAGATGATGCAGGTAACTCTTTTGATGTTGAACAACCAGACACTTATACACACTGATTCATGAGGTGCAAAAACAGGTTCACATTCCCATGCCCAGCAATGCCTGCTTTGGGTTTGATTCTACTACAGGATGGACATTCTTCGATCTCAACTCATTACATGATGAATACAGAGATGAGCCGGGCACTGTTGTTGAAGCTGACTTTGTAAGACTCAATTATCTCGTGCTGAAATTCATTGTAGGTTCCAACACCAACATGCATGATGCTGGGCACAAATCTCTTCCCATGATTGTTCCAGTCCTATGATGGGCTATGTTCTTACACATGGCATCAACAGATTTAAGTCATTGCTGCACCTGGTATTTTAGTCTAAATATTGCAGTTTTTGTCATGAAGTCTCAGAGATGTGGGCATTTGCCTATCAAAAAGGGATGGTAGTTATTATGAATATTTACTTTGGTGTGGGTGGTTGATGATTGGGTGATATGGATTTGAGGCAGTATCATGCAAACCAATTTCTACCATTAAGTGATGACCAGATTGTGAAAAAGGTGAAGGAGTATCTGGCCACTTGCATTAATGGGTTTAGGGATGCTGAGGTAGTGGACCAAGCTGTTGTTCGCTTTCCAAAAGCTGTGACCCACTTCTTCCCAGGCATGTGCTTTCTGTTCATCATTCTCAGTATGTTAACACCATTTGTACCTGCAGCCCACCTGCCCCTTGAACAGAGGCAGTGTGCTGTCAGGAGATTATTAATCATCTTCAGGCTTTTAGTGAATTCAGAAACCTTGCAGTAGCATTTTGAAGTGACAGTTGAACAAGAGATGCACGAGGATGTGTAGCAAGCTTTCTTCATGGTCCATTGACAAGCTCATGAGTAGGTTTGATAAGTCAGCATAACCATCAGTGCTGTGGGTGTTTCTTGTTTGCAGGTTCTTACCAGTACATGATGCAGGGCACAACAAGTTTTCCAAATGTGTTTATGGCTGGTGACTGGATAGTCAATCGCCATGGCTCTTGGTCACAGGTCAGTTAACAAGCCTTACTACATTTGCTCATGAGTCTGCTAGCTAGCTTTTGATGAGAGTAGAGTACTATATGTTTGAGGGCACAAAGGGCATGGGTGTGCAATAGTGACTGACCTACATATTCCAAGAAGTCACAAGTAGAAGGCTGGAGAAGAAATCAGTCCCATCGAGTGGAATAATCATCATAGGACACTAAAGCCAGAAGAAAAGTTCTATCCAAAATTCTGAACTAAGCAATATGTTGAGCAGCATGGACCAATATATGAGCTTAGACTACTTGTGCCCTTGGTTAGGTCATGGGCATTGAGACTCTTTGTTGTGGAAAGAATTGAAGACAATTGTGCCAATTCTAAGTAGTTGATTATTTCTTAGGGTCAGAAGCAGTCAAAGTGTCTTCTGTTGCAGATATGGCAGCAGGGGGGCTTGATCAACATGGGAGAGAAAATACAAGAGCACATCATTGATGTTTTATGACCAACAAATTTGAGGGTCTGGTGTGGACAGGAAAAAGCGTATGTGACTGGTCTAGAAGCAGCTAATAGAGTGGTGGACCACTTCCAGGAGGGGAAGAGAGCACATATCATCCCAGTAGACTCTGATGAATCCCATGTCCAGGAACTTCGCCGCATCAACAAAGCAGCAAAAGGGCTCTTAAAACAGCTACCCTTTGCTAAATTTTTCATGTAGTCTTTGAAACTAGTTCTCAGCTTTAGTTATAGATTGTTGGCAAACCTTGTGACATGGAAAGTGAGAGTCTTTGCTGGAAATCACAAAAGGAAATCGAGATCAAGAGCATCATGTCCATTTGCATTTATTTTCTTCATGAAGCAGGGCCCAGATGCAACAAGACATGGATGCAGTTGTGCCTGGGCTGGATAGCAATATATATCCACATCAAGCTTGGGAGGCATGCTTTTCCATTCAGTTCAAGTCCATCACCACAGGTACATTGACCAAATGACAAAAGGTAAGCACTCCCCATTTTATGAACTTCATCTTTTGTTTACATGGTCTTCAACGTTTTTCAACTTTAGTTTGCTTAAATCTACATCTTGAATGTACATCATCTATACATTGAGTTTGCAAGAACACAAATGTAATAACACATTAATATATTACCCCAACGCCATTGACAGAGTTGATGAACATGGTTTTACCAAAAAAAAAATGAAACAATGGGAAGAAAAAACTTCCAAATTGGGAGCATGAAAAGGTGATGGCTCGTATGAAGGTCAAGATGAATGAGCATGTAGCATCTTTGGGTAAAGTATATGTGCAAAAATAATTTGAAACAACTATGGCAAAGTGAAAGAAGTGTTATGTTAACAAGTTTCTTTTATAGCACATGAAGAACAATCTTGCATGTAAAGGGCAAATGTGGGTTGATTTTCGGAAAATTCAAGAAATGTTTTAACATGTTTAATACTAGGCATAACAAAGGATTATTCGTCAATGAGCAATAACATAAGCTATGTCCCATGTGCTTCAATTTGTCAACATAAGCATTTGTGAAATGGTTTTGGAACTCATGGGAAATAGACCAATGTTCAAACCACCCCACTTTCATTACCTCATGTACATGATTCACAAAACAAACAAGTATCCATAACCTCAATGTAGAAGAGATACTTGTTAGTGTACATTTACCATTCCAACAACAATTAAATTATTTTCAATGAATGCCAATTTTTTCCAAAAATTAGTTGCACACAATGCCATAAGTTTTAAAATTTTGTTGTTACTTAGTGTACATGGTCAATTTGTTTATTCCAAGTCTACATTACATGGTCATGTCTTTGAAAGTATGACAATCTCAAGAAATTTTCATTGTTATTATCGGAATGAAAAATGAAGAAATAATTATTCAACTAGAAGATGTTGAAATGGGTAAAGCTACATACTATGATATTGAATTTCATAGGGTTAAGAAGATAGCACGAGTGTGGGTATGGAGATCCCCTGAGCATTAATGAAGTTAGATGTTGGATGTGCTTTAATGAAAATCTTAAACAAGGTCAATGGTGTCATCAAATGTCTTGGGCCATTCATGCCTGTGTTAACCATGCTAATACATTAGAATTAGTGACTACAAGAGTTCAAAATGGATGATCTCAAAATGCAAGTAGCAATAGTGTCAAGTTGAACTATTCTTCTACACACAAGAACATGGCATAAACAACTCAAAAAGGGAGTCAAGTGTTAGTCAACTCAATAGATGAAATTCATGAATTGAGCTTGGTTATAGAAAAAAAGATGTTTTGAAACATAAAAAATTGTGATGGGAAGAAAATTATAATATTTTAAATGCAAAAAGAAGGTAATAAATAATATACAAATGAACATGGTTAAAACAATTATAGTTTAACAAACTTGATGAACATGGTGCTCACAAGAGACAAAGGTGAAGATAATACCAACATTAAGTTTCCATGATAAGATCATCATGAACAATGCAATGAAAAGGAAATTTTAGTTGATAGGAATTGAAGGCAAATCTTGAAAAATTTCCTTTTCATTGCATTGTTCATGATAAAATATTGAAGGATTGATTAGATTCTACTAAATCGAATTTTGAGATTAGAAATTGAACTTTAATCATGTGAAGTTTTTTTTTTTTTCAAAAGAAAAATGATCATTCCTTGCATAATGAATTTCCAAGTTGTTCTAGCCTACAATTGTATGTAGTGCTTGTTTTTAAAAAACTTCATCAATTTTGTGCACAAGTTTGTTTCTTGATTCACCTAAAACTAAATTTCAATAGTTGCATAAACCTTTGAATGTTAAGTTTGAGATCTTCCGATGGAGGATCTCGAAATGCAAGTAGCAATGGTGTCATAATTTTTTGAGTATTTTTACAAGTTGAAAGGCAACCAAAACAACGGTTGCAAGACATTAAAAAAAGGATGGAGGGCATGATGAACCCAAAAATCTAATGTATGTAAGGTTTCTTTCAAATTTAGTCTTGTTTCTAAAGATTTTACCAAATTTATTCTTCTTTATTTTTCAAGTAGATAGCCAAGACAAATTTAATGTTTATTTTATCTAGTTTTCACCTTACACTAGGAATGGCAAGGAGGATACATGTGATTCAAATTTTGTGAGCAATTTTTGGAAGGTCGTTTTTAATATACATTTTCTATAATTCAATTGTCTTTTTATGTGTTTCATATCATATAGAAGTTCTAAACAAAATCTTGGCCTTTTTCTTTCAATGGGGTCATTTTTAGGTTTGGTTGTTATTTAAAAAAAAATTCAGTTGTTTTATATATTATAATTCTTTTTTTTTTTTGCCCCAAGGGCTTTTCCTTCAACTTTGTCTTTTTTCTTTATGTCTTCAAGGAATTCGAAGGTGGCTTTCTAGTGTTGGTAGTTTGAACCAAAATAAAGAGAGTGCATAAAAATTAACGAAAATACCCAAATCATGGAAACTTTTTTAAATTACTTGTTTGTCAATGTTGAAATTTCAGAACTTGAGGTAGTTTTGTAAGATTTATTTATTTATTTTTCATTATTTGATATCTAATAGGTTTAAATGAATCACTAATCAATTATTTACCAATGCTTAATAATAGTTTTAATGTTTACCATGACTCATTTAAATTGTTAAATAAAGTGGAGACCCTATTACTCATAACGAATAATTGTGGTGAGGAGAGGAAATTATTTAGATTTTTTTTTAATGAAATCTTTTTATGGACAATATTGTAACAATCAGCATCATTGTTGAATATTTTTATTTTGGCATGATATCAAGTTGAAATTTTCATAAATTTCCATTTTTATTGTTGAACTTGATTTTGAAAAATAAAATAAATATTTCACACTTGAATGATGAGCTAGATAAGGTACCATGGTATCTAAAAAATCAAAGTGTATTCCATTGTTGTTTAATATATGTAAGGTGAAAAACAATGTGGGAGGAATAAATGACCCAATATATTGTTCATTCTTGTATGGAATAAATTTGGACAATATCTTGGAGTTAGTGACACTTTTAAAATAAAATAAAAATAGTAATTATTTTGTTATAGGCTAATATATCTTGTCTGAAAATGCAACAACCATTTATAATAGTTTTTTGTAAATTCACATTGAGGTTTTGAAATTGAAATGTGTGTGGCATCCATAACATTCAATGAACATTATATGAATCACACATTTCTTGAAATCCTTCATAACAACTAAAATCTCCCCCTTTGTATGTTAATTGATTAAATTCTTGCAAACATCATCACGACATACACAAATTGATGCAAAATGAGTGAAATTATTTATTTGCCTCCACTATAAAAAGCTCATTATATGTTTGAAAGTTTGCAACATGTGCTAATTTGAAAATCACACATCACCCATTTGGAACATCTTTGGCTTTTCCTATACTTTGTGTTTCATTTGTTTCTATATGCATGATGAAAGTTACTCTATAGTTTTGAACATTGTACTTTTATTCATGCGAAATTTTTCTATCAAACTCCATTAAAAGAAACCTGGATAACCAAGTCTTGCTTTTGAGCTTCATTAAATGACTCACATTAGGTGACAAAATATTGAAAGCACAAAACATAAGGTACTCATGCAATGTAGCAAAAATAAGAATGTACCAAGATTCAAGAAATTGTTTTGAATTGTTCATTTTGAGTTCAATAAAAAAAAGTTTAAAATCGTATGACTTATTCTTGAAAGTCGTTTAACACCTTTTTAATCAATAAAAGTTACATGGAATATGAGTATAATCATTTTTGGTTGATCATTTCATGACATTATAAGGGGAAACAACAAAAATTGTAATATAAAATGAAAGAGCCAATAATTGATTATAATGTGATAACATAAGCTCAAATTTTGTGAAGATAAGAAACAACTTTAACAACAAAAAGATGAAGAAATAGATTGTTGGCAATTCAAAAAACTAAAAAGGTGTATTACAATGACTCATGATACGAATGTGAGAATTAAATTGAATGCAATGCAAATTCAAAGTCTACACAATCAAAACACAAAACAAGAAGATCAAAGGAAAAACAAACATAATGCCAAAAAAAAAAAAACATGTGAATTGAACTTGAAGCAAAACATGAGAACAACAACAATAACAAATAAATAAAAATTATAAGAAGAGAGAAGAATATGTGAGAATGAGAATGTGACCTTGTCATGAAAAAAAAAAGCACGTGGAAGAACAATGCTATGAGAATAGAATTCGAAAATCAAAGAGTTGAAATGCTTGAAAACTTGAAAAGCTGAAAAATAGAAAATGCAAAGGAGTGTTTCAAGAAAGCTTGAAGAAAAGGGGTCTTTTAGAAGAAAAAAAAAATGAACAAAAACATTATGGATAAAATGCTTAATATAAAGAAAAGGATAAAGTTGATGTAGTTAATGCTTAAGTGCAATTTTTTGTGATGTTGTCACAATGGATGATGCTTAGTGACACTATTCATAACATGCCATGAATGAACAATTAACACAAATTGAGCTCTCTCATTGAGCACGAACTCTTGTGATGTATGGAGACCCATGAACCTTAAAGTCTGTGAACCTCGACTTTCATCCCTTCAACTAATAAGAAACCATCAAGCTCAATCAATCAAGGCATCCCAATCTAGTCAGCTAGCTCACAACTTACATGTCTTGACTCGGTCTTTTATCTCAACCTCCAAACATTTCAATAGAAGGAAAGAAGTGAAAACAATTGACTCATTCAATTTACTTCTATAATATCGCTGGTTTTGTCTACTTGTGCTAGTTGTTTTTTCCATCCATCCGTCCCATCATCCGTCCCCTCATCCGGGATAAAAAATAAAAAAGAAAAAAATTTCTAAAAAAAACTAAAACATGAACCAAGTTTAAAGAAACATGGGATTTCACCGTGTTTGAAGGTCACGGGTACCCACTAGAAACTAAATAAATAAATAAATAAATAAAGAAAAAAATGAAGATAGACAAAATAAAAACAGAAAAAATAAAAACATGAAACAAATATAAACAAAAAATAAATAAAAACGCAAAAACTATAAAAAAAGAATGGAAACAAATGAAACAAGGAAAGAAAAATACAGTAAAATAATTTTTAAAAAAAATTTACAAAAATGAAGAAACCAAATAAAGAGTAAAATTTTTTTAAAAATAAAACTTATAATAACGAAGAAAAACCCTACTTGAAAAAGAATGAGGTGTATCTTCTTTCTTCAAACTTCAAACTTGCATCCAAATAAAAAAAAATAAAAAAAAAAAAAAAAAAAACACTTTATTTTTATTATACAAAATAATAATAAAAACAGAAAACACATTTTAAAAAAAAAAGTTTCTAAAAAAAAACTAAAACATGAACCAAGTTTAAAAAAAACCGGGGGATTTCATAGTGCCCAAAGGTCATGAGTACCCATTAGTTATTTATAATATGGAATGAATGGTCAAACCCCTCACCCATTGTGTTAAGTAAGGTAAGGTGCTAGCAAACTTGTGAAGGCAAACAACACACCCAACAACATAATGGGCAAGGCCATTCCATGAAATTAGGGTTTGGGGTGACAAGAATATGTCAATTTTTTGATCACATTACATGACATAATCTTTTGATGAGAACCATACCCATACTACTAAATGACTAGAATGTAACACAATTTTCTTTTCTCTAAATGGATAAATCTATCATCCTAGACCTTAATGTCATCATGTACCATACGCACCTAATGGCCAAGGGCTTGACCATTTTGTTGTACATTTGGGTCACTAATCTTATGAGTGTCACATGATCATCACCATAATCTTATGAGTGTCACATGATCATCACCAAAAGATTATGTCATCTAATGTGGTCATGACAATGACATTAAGGTATGGTGGTGCGATAGATTATGTCATTTTGTTGACCGCACATTATATGACGTAATCATCCGATGATGATCACTAATGGTAGTGACCAAAATCTCTATTGAACATGAATTTTTTTTTAATAATTGTTAAATCTACCACCCCAGTTCTTAATGTTTTTTTTAATAAATTTTTTATTTTATTTTATTTTAAAATCAGAATCCGAAATGCATGTGGAACAGTGTTTTTTAAAACGGATTTCTTAATGTAACCTGAATGGCAATCATCCATAGGAAGATGTTTTTAAAATGGCTATTGTTTAAAAGAAGATTTAGCCAAATCTGGCTATAAACCAGATGTGAAATATAAATTTTTAGTCAACCTTGTGTATGTTCATGGCTACACACTGAAAACCAACCAGAGATTTTTTATTTTCTCATTTATGGCGATTGAAACCGTCCAAAAACACTTGATTTTCGAATTAAAAAAATTAGTTTCGTTTTTTTTGGCGAAATTTGGCTTGTTCAAAAAAAAATGCAGATCTTATGGAAGTCGTCGAAGTGTAGGCGTCCTACTCTCTTTCCTATTTAGGGTTTCGTAGTGTTTGGTTTTCCTCCCTCAACGAATGCGAGCTTTGCGTGAGGCGCGATTTGCGACGCATTTGTGGCAGAAGACGAAGAAGAAGTTGAGATTGTTGTTGTTTTTGTTGTTGCCAGTGGTCATTTGTTGTTGTTGTTGGCAGTTTGTTGATTGTTGGGCGTTTTTTTTTTTTTTTCCTTGTGGGGCTGGGGAAGGTGGGCGCAGGATGGAAAGCAATGAGATGGGCAGAGAGCTGCTGAATGAGCTGGGTGTGTTGCAGCTCTACGGGCTTGATGCATACCGTGCGCCGTCGGACCGATCGTTGGTGCAGGCGTCGGTCACCTTGAACAAGGATGGGTTGCTGGAAGCGCACATCCGCTTCATGCGCCGTTTCCAGGAGTTGGAGCGGGACTGGCAGCTGATGAAGCTGCAGGACGCCGGTTTTGCATCTTCGAATGGTCACGAGAGCAGCGGTGTGGTGGCAGCAGAAGCGGCGAAAATGTCGCGCAAGAAGCAGCAGCAGCAGCAGCAGGGTTTGCTGCCCAAGGGGATGGCGAGTATCCGTTTGGTGGAACTCAAGGTGGGTAAGCAGCACCACGGCCGTGTGCTGTATGGCGTCCTTTGTGCGGAAGCTTTCTTCCTGAGCTTGATCCAAACTTTGGTGGAAGATGAAGACGGGAACGCGGCGCGAGTCATGATCGACGATTCGTCTCTGGATGGATCAGCATCGTGGGCTAAAGTGCAGACACGGTACCGGAAAGGCATGAAGATTGCCATCAGGAATCCTTTTCTATCGGATCTGCCGGACGAGTCTGTGGCCTTGCGAGTTCACTCCGAGGACGATGTGGTGATCCTGTCGGAGGGACCCCCGCTGCTCCCTTCAGAGGTAAACCCACCATGGACCAAATTGGATGCTGCAGATCTGAGGACTGAAGGAAACCGTCTCTTTGCAAATCATGACTGGGCGGGTGCCATAGATTTCTATTCTAAGTGCATAAGGAAATCATTGCTGTCTGTCTCACCAGCAAAGCAGCCACACCCAGCTGCACCCCGGGGCAAAAAGAAGAAGAAGCCAGGCAGTAGTAACCATGCTATTCCCAACAAGGCAACAGTGAAATCAGCTGCGTTAGTGGATCAGGACACAGTAATGCTAGCATATTCGAACAGGGCTGCCGCCTGGATGAAGCTACAGCACTATGAGAAAGCTTTGATTGATGCAGAGGAAGCATTAAAGCTGGATCCCAGCCATCTGAAGAGCATTTACCGCAAAGGACGGGCTCTCCATGCTTTGGAACAGTATGAGCAAGCTTGTAAATGGTTCTCGGAAGCCCTTGGTCTCGCTTCTCAAGACAAAGATGTCAAAGTTGCACTTCAAAAGAGTGAAATATGTTTGCAGCAAATCCAACAGGGTGTTTATGATTTATCTAAGCATCTGTTGAGTGGCTGCGAAGGAAGTCCGCCAGAATGCAGTGATTATGTGGGACCAGTGGAAATAAAGATAAGTGCCACAACAGGCCGACGTGGCCTTTTTGTTACCAAAGATGTTGGGGTAGGAGAACTCCTGTTGGTAAGTAACGCTCTTGCAATAGTCCGCAGTGACACCACTAGTTTGGAAAACTTTGAGGCTTGTCCAAGCCGCTCAAATGCTAGTTTCAGAGATGACCTCCTTGTAAAGATTTACTGTCTAGTTCTCAAGTCACCAAAATGGCTGCAACATTTGAGCTGCCTTTCAGATTCTGAATGTCCTGGGAATGAGAAATTGCCACCCATGGATCTGTTCAGATCTGGTGGTAAGTGGGGTGAAACCAAATTGCATTCAGCTCAAGACATGTCAGTGCGCCGAGTTATGGGATTGCTTTTGCAAAATGCAATTGATGAATCGGGGTGTTGTACTCAACCAGCTCTCACAAAAAGTTCCACAAAAGAGCAGCAGGGTCAGTTCCTAGGGCTTTGGGCACTGCCGTCATTTGTCAATCACTCATGTACCCCCACCTCTGCGAGACTGCACCTTGGTGATGCTCTGTTGTTACATGCATCGCGCCAGTTGGAAGCAGGGGAGGAAGTCACCTTTACTTATGTGAATTCAATGCTACCTCTTCAGATACGACAAGAATTTCTGGAACAAGACAGTTGGAAGTTTCAGTGTACTTGTGCAAGATGTGAGCTAGAAACAAGGTTGAAAGAGTCATTGGAGCATATTGGCAAGCATTTTCAGTCATTACGGGCTGTGAATGAGACCTTTATACCAGGTACAAGTGAAACCTTGGACATGGCTAATATTGCTATTAAAGTTGAGCATCTACTGAAGGCAAATGGTTCATATGCTTATGAGCAGCAGCTGATCCGTGCATCCTTCTTTATTGCATACTGGTGTGGATACCTCAACCTTGAGAGAATGGGTAAGCATGCTCTAAAATTGCCACCACCAGAGATGGTAATTGATGCAACAACTGCTGCTGCACCTGGTGATGGAAATGCTCTAGTCTTTGCAGCATTTTGGCTGAAGAAGTTTGAAGACCAGGGTGCAAGTAAGCTTGTAGTTAATGATGTGCAGAATCGGGCCATGCTGATTTTTAAATGCTTGTATGGTAAGCAGAAATCATCTGTCCTCAAGAAATTGATGAGAGCCCAAGCAGCTAACTAACAGATCTTGCTTAATTATAGCTGATTGACTGCTGGCATGCAATTACCTTGAGAGTTCTATCTGAACATATTTGTCAAAAACAAATTGGCTACCGTAATGATTTCTATGTTTTATTTATTAAATTTTATGATATACAATAATTTTCATAGACATATGGCAGTTATAGGTCTGGCAAATTTGCTTCACAAGGGGCTTTGTGGTGGGTGTCTTGATGGCTTGTCGACCACTACTAGATTTTGGCATGAGAGTTTATAGCTGTTCTTATGATCCCAAAAAACCTGCAGGCATTTTTGGTTCAATGATCTCAATGTTTGATTATCAATGGAACAAAAAGCCAACTAGTTGTGCAGTGAACATTAATGTATTTTCCATCACCCCAGGAGTAAATGCTTGCAAGTATCCTTGTTTTACGCACTACGTTGATTTTGACAATGAGCTAAGAGACCAGATCAAGTAAAGATGGTATAGCTACCTCTGTGTACAAAATCAGCTTGAAATATATGAATCGGTCTGCAGGCATCGGCCATTATAAGAGCCTTTAGACAAGTAAGCTATGCATCATGTGTGTTGTTGCCTGTCTTCAATTTAACCCTGTAGTAACAGAGGCCCAATGTGTGCTTTGTACAAGTCTTAGCAACCAAAAATGTTGGAGTAAGCAGTAACCAATTCCACAACTACTACCTTCACTGAGTTTTCAGTATGGGTAACCCCATTCTAGTCCCCACACTCTTCTGCCCTCGTATGCTATCCGGCCTAGTTGCCTGCAGGAACTCTTCTCTGTACAAGATTTTGAGTAAATCATACATTGTATACCATCCCTACTTGCAAAAGACTTTCATGTGGGATGTTCAATGTCACATGGCTCTCCCTACAAATCCTTCGTAAGAAGGAATAGGCATAGTTGATTATTAACTTTTTGACAAAGCTGGAGTTGCTCCTTGCTTTGACAACACTGTTGCCAAGAAGGTACACCACTCCTGCATCTTTACCTTTCAGAACGAAGGCTGTCTCATCTCGGCTTGTTGTGTCAGCACCTTGACTGTTTGGAATTTGAACAACTCCGCTGTGAATTGATGAAATCTCCTGGGAGGGATTTAACAGGGCAGGCATGTATATAGTGGAAGAACCTTCAAGTGTGGAGGTGTCTAACTTATCCCCCTGCAAGTTCAAGACTCCTGGCAATGTAGGACTATCCATGGCCCCAATGGGTTGCTGCATGGATGGTTGCTGCATGGATGATACGCTTTCTTGGTCTGGAGTGTAGCTGGCTGCTAATGATTCATGTGCAGATGAACCTTGCAATGCCTCAAACTTGATGAAGGTAATCAAACTTTCTATAAGCAGTTGCTCAAACCTATCATCCTTCTTGTGCACATCTCTGTAGCCATATCTTGCAGCACATCGATACATGGAGTAAACCTTGGGACCAATGCGGCGGATGAGGAAGCGCTCCTCTTGTGGAACTGTATTGACAGGCAAGTACTTGATATTGACGAAGACCACAGTGGAGTGGATAGCTGGGAGGTTGGTGATGAAATGGGAGAAAATGGGTGGAACTCCATGGGCTAGGTCTGTATACACAAGGCCAATGCCAGGGACACGCACCAAACCAAGGCTTGGGCCAAGCCCCAGCAACCATCCCATAGGGACCTTGTTTTGAATCTCATGCTGGAAGCGCTTGAGAGTACCATAGTGCCACACATATGTGATGCTGCCCACTGCAACTGCTATCACCAGTGGCACCCATCCTCCTTGGCGCACCTTGTACAAGGCAGATGAGACATAGATTGATTCTATTGTTCCAAAAACCATAAAAAATGCCAAGGCTACCAATATAGGCTTGCGCCACACTATTATTATCACTAAAGTCAGAAGAACCGTTGTCACCAGCATCACTGCAACGACTGCAATGCCTGTGTGCACAGTAAGATAGGAATTAATCAGCATTGGTAGCACAGATGTAATTGGGTTAAGTGGTTTATTCAGGAGGTGAGAAGCAGGGACATCCAAAACCATGTCATGAACTATCAAATCAGGGAGGCAAATTTAGCACACCCAACAAGAGCCAACATCCACAAAGCTAACACTTGATGCAGTCCAAAAAGAATTTGATATGCATCCAACAACCTAACCTAATTAGTTTGCAAGGTGATCACAATAGGCAAGGAAAATGTCATACCATAAGCATTCCCAATTTGATTGGTGTTTCTGAAACCAGCAGTAACAACAAGGCACAGGACCATCAAGATCCAGTTGATTTCAGGAATGTAGATTCGACCTGAGACCTGGTTTGATGTGTGGACAATCTTCACTCTTGGAAAGCAACCCAAGGCTACAGACTGCTTTACTATCGAGAATGTGGCAGATATAATTGCCTGACTTGCAGTAACAGCTGCCACTGTTGCAAGTGCAAACATTGGCCAATAAAGTCTATCTGAAGAAAATGCCAGAAACAAAATAACACATTATATTTGTGACCATTCAATACCACAGTGAAGCATTTCACACTTGAATACCCCACTTCGCTTGTATCATACAGAAATGTGTGTATATGCTCATTTTAGATACCCAATATCATCTCAAGCAAACGTGAGGCATGAATGCTCTACAGGGCCCACCAGATTACAGAACCAATATATTTCGACAGCAATATTACTTCTGTAAGAACTCAATTCTCCACAGCTGCAACTACAGTAAAGGAAAGTAGGAAATTCAGAAGTAAGAATAGCTTACGTGGGATTGAACTGTAGAATGCATCACCAACACTTTCAAGATTTCTGAAAAGAAATGCAGCTTGTCCTAAATATGCCAGCAAAAGGCAGGGATAGACTAAGCCAGTGAAGGCAATCTACACCCCAACAAGGCCCCCTACCATAACCATTAGCATTGATGTCATCTACTGACATATGGAGTGGAAGGATGCAATTTAGAGAATGCATTATTCACATGCTGGAATGGCATCCAACTATCTAGCTCACCTGTATGGATTGAAAAGTGAAGTGGCCTAAATCTGCAAATAAAGCTTCAGTCCCTGCAGAATACAACCCACAATAAAGTCAAACACCTTGTGCAAGCCACTCCTCCTTTTGAAAAGCAGGCAACAGCAACATTGTTTGACAGCTGATATTACCAATTATTCAAGTTCCACAAAACTCCCTCAATTGCATGAATGAACCTGACAAACATGCCATTATGCAATCATCATAAGAAACAACCCAAATGCCGAATAACTGCATCCTGTAGCTTACCTGTTATGCATAGCACAATGCCTCCAAGATGTATCCATCCTGCTCTTCCATTCCTCCTGAAAAAATGGATAATTTGGAGGGGAGAAAATGCTTTAAATATGGCTTTGTCATATTTGATTATGTTATATACTCCAATGACTGCAATGGAAATAAACCACAGCAGGAATATTGGTGCAAACATGAACCCAACCCTGGCTGTACCAAATCGCTGCATGCTGAAGAGAATCACCAAGATGACCAGTGAAATAATTGTGACCACATCTGCCAAAAGTAGCCAAGACAGAATGTCATTCCTACATCCAATCTAGCTTTGAGTTGTGGAGGTGTAGAAAGTAAGACACAGAGAAAAACTGGAGAACCACACCAACAACCTCAGATACAAAAGGCAACAAGAAAGATAGAAAAAAAAGAGAAAGAGTAAAAAAATGCACAGTGCCACAAATGACTTTGAAAAAAGGGCACTGCAGATGGTTGAAGACTAGCCTGTGAGAACATCATCTCTGCTAACAGGGGGGCACCCCAGTCACAAACATTAGCACCAACCTCTAATCTACGACCAAGGAAGGCTGCTCTAATGGAGAAGAACTCTTACTCATGTTAAAGGAAACGAGAGGAGGACTTACTGTCATTCAGGTGGGATGATGCAGCCTTAATTCCATGGACTGCTGACAGAACTGCCCAACAAAAGCAACTTCTGCCTCAATACAACAGCCATCAATTCCAGCAGAAATGATTGGTACTACAATGCAGCCACCTTCTGGACAGACTGACAACCTTCAATGAGATCAAGGTTGGAAAAAGTCTAGCCAAGTAGGAACAGGTTACCTGAAATTGCAGGGGTTAATATGCCATCACCTATCACCATGCAGGTGCCAAAGAGTACAACTATCAAAAGAATTCTCTGAAGCACATTGCTGCTCTCCAGTTTCTTCTGCAGCCAAGACTTCTTGATGCTGCCACGGTTGACAACAAATGTGGTGAGCTCCTCATCTGTGTGATGCTTATTTGGCAGTGCACTTATGTTGCAGTGCCTACAAAGCAGTGAGTACAGCGCAAAAGTTCCCCCTGCAGGGTGTCCACAACAAACAAACAACACATGTATGCCCAGTCAGTCAGTTGCCTCAGGAGTGTGAACTCCTGAGCCTAAGGTACAAACACATGACAATTTCCCCATTAATGTCCAAACTGAGAGCTTGACTTCAATTTCCTCATACATTGGTTTTTGGTCATGGGGCAGCTGCTTCCGGTCATGAAGAAGTTTGCAGTTTGCAGCAAATCTCAAGTAAAAGGAAATCGCTGTTCAGATAAAAGTTGATCTGCTTGATGGACCGAAAAAGAACAAGAAGTGTATGATATTGAGCACAATTGTGGCACCTTCTCCGTTGTCATTCGCTCTCAGCACAATAAAGATATACTTGACAAGGGAAATGATAGTGATGGTGTAGATGATGAGCGAGAGTGCTCCAAGGATGTCCCGGCCATCCGTGACTCCATCAGGAAATGTACTTTTGAATACATACAGTGGAGAAGTGCCTAAATCTCCATACACCACTCCCAAACTCTGATATGCAAGGCGCAAGATTATTGCCAGTGGCAGAACCTGCAAATAAAAATCGTCTGAATTTGCTAGATCAGTACTTACAACGATGAAATCTATCTTTTGCCTTCAAGGAAACAAGCCAATTCCTGAAGATCTGTGAACGTTGAAATTGGAAAACTGCAGCCTCCGCATGCCAGAGGGAAAGCAACAGTCGCAGACTGTTGCGGCGGCACACAACAATAACACCTACAGAGATCGTTTGTATCTCAAAAATACCGCAACAAAAGCCAAGGAATTCCAGTTGTCCACTGCAGGTTTGCTCTTCCAGACATTCATCAATTCTCTCTTTGTAGAACGGTATTGCTGTCTATCGAATGTTTTGGAATTCGCCACGAACTCCCTCAAAAAGAACCATCACAAATTCCGATTCTCAACAACAATACTCGTGGATTCACAACAGACAGAGCCGCAATTGCACAAGCCGTTGCGGCTTCTTCCTTTTTAATTCATTTTCACAAAGCAACCTCATTCAAGCCTCCTGAGAACTGAAAAAATTACAGCAGAAGAAAGCACTATTCAAAGAAGAGTTTGGAGAAGCAAAATTTAGAGAAAGGATGCATCTTGCACCAATTACGAATGCTCACGCACCTTCCGGTACTGCATGCTGTGCACGCGGTCGGCTTCCAATCCCAGAGGTTTGTCCATGGTTTGATCCAAGCTCCAAAGCTTTCCCTGGCCATGTCCATTCACTGATCCCGTCCCCAGACCTTCCTCCATCATCGCCC
>Ga0209611_10002419_pt1 | contig 32825 bp, 25 predicted proteins | sample S1TSphgellanicum_3_FD_187693 | JGI IMG/M metagenome (GOLD analysis project Ga0209611, IMG submission 187693) | Host-associated microbial communities from peat moss isolated from Minnesota, USA - S1T2_Fc - Sphagnum magellanicum MG (SPAdes) (version 2) | ecosystem: Host-associated > Plants > Peat... | reverse complement strand
TCAATAGTTAACCACTGGTTTTGGTCTAGGTTAATCAGAACTAGACCAAACTTGGATCTGATTTCAAAACTGAAATCGGAATCAGAACCACAATTTAATTTATTGAAGAATTGCACCCAAAACAAGCTTCCTGACTCCAGTTACATGTGAAACCATAACCAAGATAGTTCTAATTTGTTTCTTAGATCCAGAGAGGTTCTTCAGAAAAGTAAAAACCCCTTAACACTGGTTTAAACTGAGCAGCTTTAAAACAATAGCGAGGGCCCCATAGCTTGTGCAAAATGGAAGCACCAGAACCAAGCAACTCTGAAAACCTGAAAGCAGAGTTTTGATGAGCTAAGAAGAATAGCATGCAGCCAGGGGGCATAAATCCAAGAAAATGTACTGAAAGAGGGAAAGGTCGGGGGGTGGTGAAAGGGCTGGACACGTAAAAAGAAAGCAACAGTGGTGCTGCATTTTGTGCAGGCTAAAGGTTCAGGTATGGCCATGCAGCATTGGACAAGGCAATAGCTGAGTTTGATCCCTCATTTGGGAATGTGCTTCACTTGTGGGCCTTATGCGTTGTAAAGCATAAGGTGAACTTTATCATGAACCTAAATGTAGGTAGCCCACAAGGTGTAAGAAGGGGAGGGTTTGTGTGCCTATTCCTTTAGAAAAGGAGGGTCCTTAGACCTACTTTAGAGGTATAAGATCCTTCGTATTCTCTTTAGAAGAGGGAAAGAACTGTCCCACTTTGACGGAATAAGCATACGAACCCTCCTCTTTTCCAGGAGGAATATTTAGTGCCATTAAGGTGCCCTTTACACATCACTAGGAAATATCTTTGAATGCTTTCTGGGTACCGGAATGCCCCAGGAGTGAGGCATTCTCAAAATAGGTGCCGACCTGAGACAGAGCCCAATGGAGCTGAATTTGAGAACAACATGCTCTGAGGGCATTACCCGATATAAAGCACCACCAATAAAAAATTTTATTAATTTTTTTTCCATTGATACCTGATGGTTCTCCTCTAGGTTTCGTGGGGAAATACTGTAATAATAAAAAACCAAGATGCCTGCTAGAGAAAATTTTCAAAATGGCCAGCCCTTTGTTGAGGAGAAATTCTGTTGAATAAGGTGTCCTCTCTAGACACACTAGATATTTCTGCCTGGTACTTTACGTCTCAATGGGGACCACATTTCTCATGTGACATGTATGCAATTTCAAACTTCAAAAACCATGAGCTCAGGACCTCCAGATGAACAAAAGCTATATGGGAAGAAAATGAGGCTAGCATGTAATATTTTTGGATGAATAAACTGGCCTTTCCCAATAGAGGTTCTTTGGTCAAGCAACCAATGGAAAGTCACAGTTCCCTTCAAGGCTTAAAAGCTTTACAAAATACCCACCAAAACTTGGTTGAACATATTATTAAGAAGAAAAACAATGTGGCATGAAATCTTAAAGACCAGCGGTGATTTTTCCTTTGTATTTTCAGGACGCTCCCTGGCCTGAATTTTGCAGTGGTTGAAAACTGTACCTTCCGAAATGTGGAAGGCCCAGTACCCTTCCACATTTCGGAAGGTACAGACTCAGTAATCTATCTTTTGCATATTTGCATCGTTTGTCACATTTTGTCAGTTCTTGTCTTTACCTAAACAGGGAAGCGGAAAGAAAAATCACCGCTGATCTTTACGTAGGTGAAGGGTCTGAAAATAGACCCTTCTCCTATACCAAATGTACCTTCAAAAGTCCTGAGCCTAGTATCAAAGGCCTACTAGACGGCCCCTTGTTTGTCAGTGTTATCATATTTAACACTGTCAAGTGTTGAGCACTTGGGCCCAATAGACTTTGTTGGCTCTGCCTAGAGGGAAGAGACTTCCCATCAGTGTAGCATTTTGGGGTTACATTTTGATTTGAAACTTGGAGAAAATATTTTGAGTCAAATGAAAGAACCTGTGATTCCTTTTAAGGGGTTTTTTTTTTTTTTTGGTTAGAACCTCTGGTCTGCTTCCTAACCCCATTCTTCACATTTCAAGACTCGTTTGGTTTTTGGTTTTTCAAGGAGAGTTCTTACATTTTCTGTATTGTTCTCACAGTTTATGAGTCAAGTTCACAATGTCACTAAGGTTTGTCTTAGCCCACTGATTTTAAGATTGTCTTTGATTGATCCCAACCATTCACCCCTTTCATTATGCCAGGTAACGCCCTACAAAGAGGGCATTACCATAATGGGGTTTTTACTTAACTATCACCTCATTCGAGCCTTTATTTTGACAATATGCAATGCTGCCATCCTAGTTTAGAATGTAATTGCAAAGGCACCTTATTTGTAAACCTTGTATTAGCATGAACTTAATTGGATATGATTTGCAAGAATTAGATAATGCACAGAAACAAGTATGTAAGTTCCAATTAACTAAAGTTGTTGCCAATTGTAACTTAGCATTGCAAAACCTCATTAGCCATCATTCCATTGAGAACAAGCAACACTTCAACAACACCATGAACTCTCATCCAGCCATCATCTCTTAGAGTGAGATTTCATGTGTAAAAGTTTAGTCATATACTATTGTTTTATATCTCTTGCAATTCTTATTACATGTAAAGCAAAAACAGTTCCTTTCACATTTTTCATGGTATCAAACCATCATTTGATGAAACAAAATTGATTCTCTTCACTTGACAACACAATCTTGTGCAATAGGCAAAGAGCGAGAAGATTTTGATCATTATTAAAATTTAGTCAATAGTGGAACATATGATAGTGTGATCACTCATCACAAGAAGATGGTGATCTCTAAGGTTGGATTTAACAAGTCTAAAATCAATAAGTTGTCTTCTACAAAATTTAGACTTGTTGGGAAAAGAACCTTTTCCCAATCAAAAATCCAACTATGGACTAAATAACCAATCACAAGGTGTTGGTCACCTTTCATTGGTTACTAGGAAGAATTAAAGCATTGAAAGGGTGCTAGTTACCTCTTGTTGGTTATTAGGAAGAATCGAAGCATGATGTGCCAATACTATTTGCGGTAATCAACACCCTCTTGCTAGTTAATGGACATAACCATCCCTCATGAGAATTGAGATGAACTATTTTCATCCACCTTAAAAAAACAGATTCTCATCCACAAAATAAAAAGGTTATGAAAGCATTAGGCTAATGAGAATGGAGGGTGGTACATTTGTGCTAATTAGTAGGTTGTTAATGAAACGAAAGTCAAAGGTTATGTAACTTGATGTGTAATTTGATATAATTACATAATTACTTAGGTAATTGTTTAAAGGGGTAAGTTGGGTGATAAGCTTCCATAATTTAATCATGATACATTGACTTATACCATGTGATATTGTTTCTTTGTGATTAATTGTGAAATCACGTTTGCAACCATGTGATTTTGTTTTCTTTTGATTATTTGGGGAATCATGTGATAGATAAACTTTAGGAAGTTTCTTGATTAGTATCTTTTTGGTTAATATATAAGGAGGTGTTTATGACATTAAGAAACACTTTCACTTGTACAAAGTTATGGTATCAATGCAAAGTTTGTGAAAATTGAAGTTTTGATTTTGAAAGGTTTTGGTGTTGTTCGTGTTTAGTTCATGGTAAGAGAATGGTGAAGTTGACATAACCAATGGAAAGGTGAGAGAATAATTTTGTAATTAAAAACATAGATTTCATAGATATGTAATAATCATACATAATTTTGATCCTAAATCGATTTGTGTTGTACAATTACAAGTGTTATGGTTTAGAACTCTTGACCTAATAACCAATCAAAGCATCAAGATTCTAATTAGAGATGATCATACCATAACCATTTGATGCAATGTTTTTTTGGGGTCAATTTTGTGATGTAACCAGTGGCGATGATCCACATGAATATTTAGCCAAATTTAGTTGCAAGCTAAATATGAAAATATTTCAAAAATATATTCTTCAATATTTTGGCTATGTACTTGAATCATGCATAGAAATGTGGTGATTTTTCCTAAATTTTGGTCGAATTATAGTTAATAATGTCTAAAAAAAATTAATTTTAGCACTTTTAATATTCCATATAACTTTCTGGGCTATATATAGGCAGCAAAAAAAAGGCTGAAAATTTCGAATATGGAACAGACAAAACCCTTCCTTATGTGTAATAGATGAGCCTATTAAAGCCTGTTCCATTTGGCGTTTTGCCTGTTGCTGGGGCGTTGGTCCTGTGCAGAAAGCCCGGCCAGGCTGCAGCCACCTCATGTGCAAGTGCAGACCATAAATAGGTGTCAGTGGATGAAACCCTGGTAAGTCGTCGACAGAATCAGTCGATGAATGCTGTATTGGCAACCGGTAGGTACCCAGCGCCAACAAAGAAAGAAAGAAAGAGAGAGAGAGAGGGCGGGAGTGCTCCGACTTCGTTGTCGTCGTCGTCGCTGTCCCTTCTTCCTCCTCTCCTGAGCTGCGTGGGGTAGGTGCGATTTTGGTTGCGTTTTCGGAGAAGCTTTTTTTTTTGCGACGCTGCTTCGGATTCCTCGTTTCTGTTTCTCTCGAAGCCGTTTTTGCTGCGGTCGAAAGCTTCTTTTTTTTCTATGTAAGTTCACACTATCATTGCCTGTCTCCTTGTTTGCGCTTTATGTGTTTCTTCCAGCATCGATTTTTGTGTCTGTCTTGTCGAAAGTTTCTTTTTCCCGGTGGTCCTGTATCTGTTTCTTCGCTTCTCGTCGGCTTCTTATTCTGTTTATCATTGAAGCGGTTATTTGTGCGTAAGAAGGAAATTTCTTTTGTTATGTTTTAGGTGCTTCTAGAAGATGTATTTGCATCACGAATGCGTTAATCTTCGCTAGCTCGCTAGCGATCTAAGTTTGAATCACGTTTGCAATCGCACATCTACTTCGTTTTCTTTTGCTGTTTCGTTGAATCACTTTTCGAACGTGTCTGGCATTGGATATTTTGTTCGCGCTATTCTTGGCTTCACGGAAAGAAAAACAGGAAGTTGCGTGAAATCTCTGGTCCTGGTGATGCTTGAACTATTTTATATTCCGGTCACGTTGATGATTATGCGACGACGATTTGCTTCGGGAATACTCTGTGCTTCATGAATATCTCTTAGGGAATTTGAACTCATAATGGATTCTGAGCGCTTCGATTTCCTCTGGTGCTGTCGTGCAACCACCATTTCTATGAACAACTTTGTAACTCACGTCTGGATGATCCATGATTGAGACTTTTGGCCGCCTACGTATTGTCTTAACAACAGGCTTGAAATCTGCAGTTCGGGAAAAGTTATAGATATGTGGCACTTTCGCTGTCGTCTCTGCATTCAGGAATAGCATCCCCACACACACAGGTGTGCAATTTTGGAGGATGTTTCATTTGCGTCCAGTGCGTCTGCTGACAACTGAAAATTTCTAGGAGTGAGATTCTTCATCTTACTTTTAGCCTTCTCCTGTTTGGCGTGCTTCGAAAGGCTCCCGCTTTCTGGTTGGTGCGGTTCCGATCAACTAGGAGAGATATTTGAAGCGTACAGAAAGTGCAGACCCTCATGCATTTTCCATTATAGGCTATTTTAGGTTAAGGATACAGCATCTCTTGTTTCTGTCTTTCTTCATTTTAGTCATCAGATTTTGGTGTCCACACTTTCTTAATCGCTGAGTATGGAGATTTCTGGATGCTTATGATAGTTATTATTTCTTGTCTATGCCAGCGACCAGATTGTTGAAATCTGATGTTCTACAGTATTGAACTCTATGGTCAGCATCTTCCTGTGATCTCCTTCCTATTTAGAGGTTTTGGGTCCAATCTTGCTTTATTTTGGTCAATTGTGCTGAAATGCACAGAAAACCCAAATGCTTGTGCTGTCAAATTCAGGTGTACCTTTCTGCCTCACTGAGGTACTGTTATGATACATGGGCAGGCCCAAAGTTATTCTCTAGCATTTCTAACTTAATTCTTCTCCTTTGCTCTTGTGTAGATTTTGATTCTTTGTAAATTGCAAAAGCTGAAGAAGAAGAAGAAGAAGAAGACAAAGAGCAATGGGTTCTGAGGCTCTGGACATGTCTTCAATTGCACCTCGCGGTATGTGCTTCTGATTTCCATATCCTCATAGATAGGAACAGGAAAGCTTGACTATGAAAGAGGAACTCATGAAGTGAGAGTCTATATCTGGAATTGTATTGTCAGTTGTGTTTTTAGATCAAATGAAAATGTACAGATCTGCTTGCAAAGATGAACATAGTGATGTTTGTACAGAAATGATCATGGCATAATGCTTTACAAGAACAGATGACACATTTGCAGAAGAGTACTGTTTATGCTTTTATGTTTTGCAATTGAAGACCTCTACTCCATTTATACTGGAGAAATTTTGACCATTGAGACTTTGATGGATCTTTGTTGCATGGCAGATGTTTGCATCGTGGGGGTGGCTCGTACACCTATGGGCAGTCTAAGTGGTTCTCTCTCCAGCCTTTCTGCCACAAAATTAGGGTCCATAGCCATTCAGGGTATACTCTCACTTTGTTCTGTTATTTTTTCTTGTATGTTGGTTAGATCTCATCTGAATAGCAATCAGCAGATAAGCAATGTCAATTGTTGCTAGATCTGTATTGGCTCTAATTTCTGTCATGGGCTCTGAGCAGCTGTGAACATTGTCATGAGTGCAAGATACTATAACAAATGGGCTAACCCAACCACCTAGCAAGGGAATTTTCAGCTTGAACCTCTTCAATTTTAATTTTCTGCTTGGACAGTGGTGCGCTAAAGAGTTCCTTGAGTGGTGTTCTACACAAGTGGTCAGCTGGAAGGATAATATCCTATTGACCAAAGATGCAAAATTTGTTCTTTCAATTGACCCAGAGTGTAAACCTACCCTAAGTATGTTGCAAAGAGTGACAGTTCTTGGAGTTCACACACATTTCTTTTGATCATGCATTTCAGAGACATGTAACATATATTGCGGTCATTATTCCTGTTCAACTGGTGTCTCTGTACATCATGTTATCAACAACTAAACTGTCAACCAGCTCAGGAAGAAGAAATGGTCCTATTTTGTTGGCATTCATTGTTGGCAATGACTCAGAAGCTGTTACTGAGACAGAAAAAGTGAAATTGTAATGCAGCGGCACTCAAGAGGGCAGGAATTGAACCTTCTTCTGTACAAGAAGTGTTTTTTGGGAATGTTTTGAGTGCCAACCTTGGGCAGGCTCCAGCTCGACAGGCAGCTATTGGAGCAGGCCTGCCCAATACTGTGGTTTGTACTACTGTCAACAAGGTCTGTGCTTCAGGCATGAAAGGTACCTTCCTGATTTCTCCTCTTGCATTGTGCTCTTGTCACATATTCAGTTGGGAATTCAGGATGTGGTCAACACCTCCCTGAACACACTTACTCAGTTCATGAATAAGGCTTGCACACCTGTTGCTCTTAGTATTTCTCAGTAATTTCAGAAAGAAACTTGGGATGATGACCTCTTTGACTGTTTGAACTGCTTTCTGCAAATTATCCAAATGTTCTCTTTATGTCGGATAATTTTCATTTCCCTTACATGGACCTGGTGGCACCATCCAGCTAAAGTCATGTCTAACTGTTTTTATGTATTTCATGTTGCCAGCGACAATGTTGGCAGCCCAAAGCATACAGCTGGGGCTGAATGATGTTGTGGTGGCTGGAGGCATGGAGAGCATGTCAAATACTCCCTACTACCTACCCAAGGCCAGGTTGCACATCAAACAATTTTATTCTAGTCCCCAAGTCAGCTTGTTTCCAGTCTTCTAAAAGCTGAAATCTTCAAACCTTTCTCTGCAAGTACTTCCTTCAATGCATAACATCTTCCACTGCATTCCAATGCATCAAGGAGGCTCTTACTATCCAGTGTTCTTGATGTTCTTGACTCATGTTGGATGGTTCACAGGCAAGGTTATCGACTAGGTCATGGGGAGGTGCTTGATGGTACAATGAAGGATGGTCTCTGGGATGTATACAAAGATGTTGCAATGGGAGTATGTGCAGAACTATGTGCTGATAACCACAATGTTACAAGAGAAGCACAGGTATCTCTTCATTTCCCTCGAATTCCACATAGAGTCACATCTTTGGAAATGACTCAAGTTTTGTGTGAGTGATTGATTGGCCATCATGTTCTTACCACATGTCTATAGGCTACATGGTGTATATCTCACATTGTGTGCCTCGCTGTTTTCTTCAATTGATGGTGACCAGTTGATTGACTCAGGATAATTTTGCAATTCAAAGCTATGAGAAAGCTATTGCAGCACAGAAGAATGGCAGCTTTGATTGGGAAATCGTACCTGTATGTTTCTTATCTCTTCCTTTTATCTCTGCCAAGATTCTGCTATTGATGGGTTAAAGTGTAATGTTGAAAATCCTATCCATGCCTGGCTGAAGCAGCTGTCAGTAGGTAGACTCATAAAGTTGTAGGTAGAGAAATTTGTATAGACCATCAATATCGCAACAAATCCTAGTCTGTGGCTATACTGGTTTTGATAGGATCTTGCCTGAACAGGTGGAGATTCCAGGAGCGAAAGGCAAGCCACCCACCACTGTTGATAGGGATGATGGAATTGACAAGGTGAGCATCATGTATTTTTCCTTGTTTTCATTTTGCAACTGTAACTCTTGTAGCTAACCATTGTAGCAAAGGAAAGAATCTGCAATTGCAAATCACCATATGTCATTGCAGTGCTAAAGTGTATTCCAACCCAGAAGCATGTAATCTGCCATCAATGCATGTCAGCCACATGACAATCTGAGTACGTACTCTGAAATATTGGACTGGACTCCTGAGGCTGTAAGAACTTGGAACTTCACAAAAGAGGGCGATGTTGGAAACACCCATCAGAAACATTATAGAATAAGCTTCTCTGTTCCATTGATCACTCCAGTCAGAGTCTATGATTTGCAGCTTGCTGATTGTAAATGTCTTGGCTAATGCACCATTGCAGTTAGATGCAGCAAAATTGAGAAAACTGCGGCCAGTTTTCAAGGATAGTGGCTCTGTTACTGCTGGCAACTCATCTAGTATAAGGTATAGTCATCTTCTTGATTACCTCTTTCCACTCCCTCTCTCCCTGACCTTGTTTATGTTTTTCCAGAGTACAAATTGATAGGATACACTTCAGCTACATTTTAAATCACTTTGACAGGACTGCTGATGTTGAGGTGCTGGGATTCAAATTTCCAGAATTGGAGCTTCTGCATCCCTAAATTAATTGATCCTTTGGATTCTTGTTCTTGGGATGGGCAGTGATGGGGCTGCTGCCCTGGTCCTAGCAAGTGGTGCCAAAGCAAGGGCTCTGGGACTCCATGTGATTGCAATACTCCGAGGCTATGCCGATGCTGCCCAGGTCTGTTGGATCCATCAACCTGCAACTACTTTTTAAAAATGCCCCAGAAGAGTGCTGTTTCAGTTTCTCTGCTGCCAGCTCATGCTTTGAAGCTTCAAATCATTGCCCCTACAGCCAATTGCCATGCATTATTGTGAACACAATTTCTTTTAGCTGATGATAGTCAGTGGGGAGCCATGACAGCTAGTTACTGCTACTCACGGGTTCTGTGTGGATTTCTACAGGCACCAGAACTTTTCACAACATCACCAGCACTGGCCATTCCAAAAGCCATAGCCAGTGCAGGCATTGAGCAATCACAAGTTAACTTCTATGAAATCAATGAAGCATTTGCGGTAAGGATAATCTTAGTTCCACACTGTAAGATATTGAGTTACTAATTTAATTGCTAAGACCCACCCTAGCATTGCAAGAAAGTGGAACTTCATGGTCAGACATGGCTCATCATCCTAGGATACTCATCTGATGTGTCTTAAATCAAGTCACACTGGATGATTCAAAATTATACTGTCCACTGGGCAGTTTATGTTACATTTTTTAAGAGTTTCTGAACTTCAGCACTGACCCTGTTTGCTTACTCCACATGGAGAGACACAGCACACATGCACCAGTGGAGTTTCCTCTGCAATCTCATGGATATAAATGCACCTCACTTGTCTTGGAATCGCAACCTCCTAACTTTGCATCCTGAAACTTCTAGTCTTCATAGGTCTAGATCAATGATCAAAGAATGCAAGCCCTTGAGCACCTGACTCAATATGGAAGGTCCATCATCTCTAAACAGAGCCCTAGAGCATTCCTTGCAGCACTTGCTATTGTGTATGCACAGAAGTAGCGCTCTGGCTGCAGTTCCAAGAATTCTTGGTTTTAGGTTAGGATTTGTTGGAAGGTTGTAAAAGCACATCTAACATGAGTTTTGTCCTGTCATAGGTGGTAGCCTTGGCCAACCAGCAACTTCTGGGCCTCAAACCTGTACTTTCTCACCTTCCACTCCATTTTTGTTGTAGAATTGACACCATAGCTAAGCAGTCATGCTGTTCTTCTTTGGTGACTTCAATCTCTGCAATAGGTAACTCACGCAGACAAGTTTATAGGTTCATGCTTATCTCTGATAGCCAGTATGTCTTTTGATTTTTTTCTATGTTGGATGCAATCAGGAGACAGTAAATGTTCATGGAGGTGCTGTGGCACTTGGACATCCTCTTGGTTGCAGTGGAGCACGAATCCTCACCACCCTTCTTGGGGTTTGTTGCTACTTCTTCATAGCATCTTGAGCTCTCTCCTAGTCTTTGCATCAACCTTTCTGTTGATTGTAGTCTCCACCTAGGAAAGAGAGACTTGTGGGTCAATGTGGATGGCACAGATCGTACAGTGTCTATGCAGTCCCATCTGATGGCAGCCCTCACCAGCTTTTACAAGCCTATGCTCCTATGTGTGCCATGTTTGCAAGTCTGAATGCTGTTGCCTGAATTTTACCAAAATCACATGGACCCTTCGGCCATGTTTTGGAAGCCTGGCTTTTGGTTGTTAAGAAAGCAGAGTTAACCTGTTGATTGTGTGCAGGTTCTCAGGGAGAGAAATGGACGCTATGGGGTGGCAGGAGTGTGTAATGGAGGTGGGGGGGCATCTGCTGTTGTGTTGGAGCTCATGTGAAATTCTTGCCATCTAGAAGGTAAGCCCCATATATATGACTTAAAAGATTATGAATAATCAAGATCTTCAACCCATACACCCAAAAAAGAAGTTTGACCCCAAGCTCCAGGAGAAGAGGCTCTCAGTCCCCTTACTTTTATGGTTCATATAGAGTGGACCAAAAGCAGCATGGTAGAATGGGTAGGAGCAATTTTTCTTACTTGCAAGTTTTTGCCAAATTTTGACCTGAAAAATATGATTTCGACCTATACAAAGGATTTTTCATCAAATCAATCGGCGAAATTTGCCAGTTTTTGATTATTTTTTTTTTCTAAATTGCCAGATTTTTATGACAAGCTCCAGTAGGTAGCTAAGAATATAGAAGGATCCTTTTTCTTTAAAAATTTCATCTCTGGTATGTAGCCAAATTTGGCTAACTTGTTTCCTAGATGATCACCACTTTGGCTACATCACAAAATTGGCAAATAAAACACTAATCAGTAGCTGCAAAACATTGTCATGATAGCCTGAATTATGAAAGAAAATGATTATGTCTTGGGGTTTGTGCAGGGACAGATATGGGCATATTAAATGCTAGACTGTGCTGAAATCCAGATTGCCTAAAACATGGATTTGAAGCTCTCAAGTGGGCAAAGTGAAGATTTTTTGAGTCCAATATGGCAACAAAATCATGAATACACTGGGGCCAAAATCCGACAAACTTTCTCATGCAGAAGATTTAAGATATGAGTTAACAGGAGAGAAAATTCAGCACCCACATCCACAACTTTTGGCTTCTATTTGCTTTCAAGGTACATCCCATGTTGCAATAGTAAACTATTTAGGAATTGATTCACAATGCCTCCAAATACTAATCAGATAACATAAGCCTTCAAGATATGTGGGCTGTTTGCACATGGCAGTAGGGATCTGTTTCCTGAGTGACTGCAGTCAGCACTTCTACAGATGTAAGCATGGTATCTGACACTATTTTTTGACTGAGTTTATTCATAGTTTTATCTGACGTTTATCAGATTTAGTACCTTTGATCGTGATGACTCTCTCCTTGCAAGAAACTATCACATGTAAGTTGGTGGGGAAAAAACTACACAAGGTTCTTTTACTCTTGATTTTCAACTCAATGGAGCTTCTGCTATGAAGTGAGCTTGGGTTCTCATTGCTCAAATGAGATTCAATTTCCTGTTTGGAATGTTGGTGCAAGGTCTTATTTTACATGCAACCTGGGGGTTTTCTTTTGTTTTTTCAATTTGTGATGTACCTACATTGATGATGATTCAGTAGAGGGATTAAGCAGATTTGACTGGAGTTTGAAATCTGGTCATTTCACACAAAGATTCCTCTACACATGTTCTTCATGAAAATCCTTTGTATGATGATCCACACTAGTTTTCTCCTGTCACCAAGTCACGAAAATTTGTGAACAAAAGAAAACAGGCACAAGACCAGTTGGGGCTTTTCAGGAATTGGTTCTTGGGAATTTGTTCATTTGCATAGTCTCACCATTTTGCATTTGGCAAAGCAATCATTCATCTCACAGGAAATCTCTTCTTGTGCAGCAGGAGTACAGACATTTGGTTTTGACCAAAAATAAAAACAAAAATGCATACACTAAAAATTATATGAGGGACCCAAAACTATGCTGAAAGTACAACAACATTGCAAAGAACGTGCTCTTCAGCTAACATACACTCACAATCTAAAGCATTTTGGTCCCAAGAGCTCTTACTGTTTCTTTTTCAGTTTTGAGGAAGTTTGTTGTGCACTACCTATCAACATTTAAACCTCTGTGGCTCCATCACAAACACATAAGTGCACCTAAACTGAAAGGAAATCATTCAACAATCAAATCATAATGAACCCCTCTTGGGGAATTCATGAATCGAAACTAATATATGAATATTGTGTATCTATAAACATAAATATGTATTACACTCAAAATATGAATATGGTGCACGAATGCAAACATTTTCAGATGGGCAAGACATGTAGCCCAAGCAAGTCACACCAACATTTAATGACGTTCCTGTGGCCATTTGGAAAGGACTTGTCTTGGTTCTTGTGTATTCTGAATTCTTTTGTTAGAAACAATGAGTCTTTGCACACAATGAAATGATAAGATTTTATGAAAATTGCAACCTTGTTCCCACTAGAAAAACATTCAATTTGAATCTCTTTGGACAATTTGTTGAACCACATAGGTGATCAACATTGTATTTAGGACACTAACTGTTAGATGAAATAATGATTGGTGCATCCAATTTTACACCCATTTTTCTAAGCAAATGTCACAACCTTTGTGCTTCCTTTGCAGCTTTTGCCAAAGCATGATATTTACCTTTTGAGGATGATTGGGCCACTTTAGATTGCCAATTTGCAACTCCACGAAATTGGCCCACTCCCTAATGAAAAGACAAATCCCAACGTAGATCTTTGTCCTTCCACATCACCTACAAAATCACAATTTGAACAACTTAAATGCCTAATCAAATCTCCCCCCACCCCCCCCCCTTGATAGTGAATCACCAAAGATGGATGAAATTTAAGGTAATAGAAAATGTGTGGAGCCACATCTAGGTGAGAGTGTTGAGGTGTAGTTATGAACCATGAAACGAAACCAACTACAAAGGCAATATCAAGGCACATTACATTTTTAAAATGCAAAAACTTGCCCATAGTGATCCGATAATAAGTGGGGTCAACTAATGGAACACCCATATTAAAGGGGAATTTGGTGTTGAGATCCAAGGGAACCAAAGTGCCATAACAATCTTCCAATCCAAGATTGTGAAAACATTTGAAAACATAACATTGATGTGACATGAAGAAGTTAGAAGGAATGTAGATGAACTAAACTCCAAGATACAACCTGAGGCATCCTAACATGGTCATCTCAAACTTGGAATATAGGTCCTTAATGAATTAGGAACGGTTGCCCATGAATAAAACATTATCAATGCAAATGACAAGTAACACAAGCAAATCTCCTTCTATGATCACATATAGACTTGGGTCAAAAATACATGCTATAAGACTGACCTTGTGCAAATGAATATTAGTATGTTTGTTTCACACATGTGGACATTGGCAGAGTATGTAAAGAAAATGACAAAGTTTACACACTTTGGATTTTTGGCTAGACAGGTGACAAACCCTGGAGGTTGCATGAAGTAAACATCTTCCTTAAGAATGCCATTTAATAGTGCAAACTTTATATCTAAATGCAAACTTTGCTAGTCTTGTTAAGTAGCCATGGAAACAAGAGTGTGGATTGTTGTCCATTTGATCATAAGAACAAAAGTTTCATGATAGTTTAGACTCTTTATCTACTCATTGCCATGCACCATAAGACATGTTTTACAAGTCACTTGGTGCCAATAAGACCTATCTTTAATGTGTACACCCATTTTGCATGACTTGGACGACAACTTGCTAAAAGATTGATTAGAGAACACATTCCATCGTAACGTATTGATGCCATTTCAATTTCCATTTCAATTAGTGATGTTAATTTAAGAATAATTCAAGGCTTCGCCCGCACATTCAACAACAACAACAACAATATTGTTAGTGGTTTCAGCTATAACAACATAATTATAAAGGGTATGGTGTACACATTATGTCAAAATTAGGATATATAATATCAAAAATACTCGCACATAAAATTTCACTCATTTTGAATTCTTCTAAAGATCACATATAATTGATTTGGGCCTTAACAAAAAAATAAGTTATATAAACCATGAATATGCAATTGATTCATATATGTTTGTCTTTATATAATTGTACACCAATAATTTGATGCCAAATATTTAAAAATCTTGTTTAACTATAGTTTATTATTTTTTATTAATTTAAAATTTTCATTTTATCTTTGTAGAATGATAAATATAATGTTTAACCCAACTACATCTTCAATGAGAGGACATTTTACAACTTAAAAAGATCATAATCATCAACATTAGGGTGAAAACATGAATAGGTGGATAGTTTGGATTGTCACACTTGTAATTTTTTTGAATTATAGACAAATGTAAAATTTAGAGTCATATTCAAAATTAACATTGTCAATTTTTTAATCATTCCTATTGTCATAGACTTTAATTGAAATCATCATACAATTTTAGATGAATCTAAGAAGATTATGGATTCGTAATGGACTTTTGAAATGACAGCCTACATTTGTCACACAAAAAAATGAAAAATAATCAAATAAATTTTTTATTAGTGAAATGCATTGAAACTTTCCATATATATATATTCAAATTTTAAAAATTTTAAATGATGTGATTGTTGTAAATTTTTATCCTTGAAAGTCCAATTCACATTTAAAAAATTAATCTTTTGCATGGATGTTTTGATCAATCACATGTTTAAGGATATTCATAGGTTAGTTTATTAATATTTATGATTAAGAATGTAGGGGATAATTATAAGATTTATGGTTTGATAATTGTTAAAATTACAAATAAAAATTGTTAATGTTAGATTATGGATTCTCAAACATCACTTTTGAACCACCTAACCATGCTTTTGCACATTATCATAACATAATTTACTACTGAACATCTAATATGAACATCATGTCTTTAAAACAAATTGAATTTTTCATGGAAAAAATTGTTCATTATGGTTGTTTCTATGTATGTGAAAATTTTCATGAACAAATTCCCATTAAAATTTATGTTTCTTAGTCCTTTTGTTATATTATAATCTTTGTGACAAGGTCCTACAAATTAGAAATGTACTCCAATCAACCATTGCATTGTTCAAATGTGCACAATTTTGGATGTTATCGACCTTTAATTGCATAATTCTATCACAAAATCTTCTCCAAATATTTAAAAAGACACACAATAAATGTGTTGCAATGAAAATTGTCAAACTATGACTCCTTTTTGTCTACATTGTACCATGGAAACACCTTAAAGCCATGTAGAAGGAGCATGGACCCAAGATGAATGATGTTTTTTAAAATGCTAATGTCATCAACAAACTTCAAAATGGGTAAGCTGGGAAATGATGTTTTATGGGTGACAAAAGCAAGCATGTGCAATTGAATACACTTGGAGAAAGTTGGAGATGTGGGATTTGAGTTCTTGAACAATTGGCATGGGACTTAATAAAGGTAGGTGGGAATCAAGCAATGGAAAACTTGTTGAAGCGTAATCAAGGTCAAAGACTAGTTCAATGGCAACATTGTCTTGGTCAAAGGTTCAATGGAAACAATAAACTAGACACATGTACTTGCATCAAAGTACTAAAATCGATGTTCATCAAACTTCACATTGTCATTTCACTTAGACTTTAGTGACTGACAAGGTTATAACATTTATAACCCTTAGTGTCTTTTGAGTAACCAATCATAATGCAATTTACTAATTTGGAGTCCAACTTTGTTTTTTGTTTATTATGGACATGCACATGGGCAAAACGTTCATAAATGTAAAGATGAACAAAATTGGGAATTTTACCATATTTGTGTTGATAAGGTGACAACCTCCTATTAGCTCCCAAGTTGGGGAATGATTTGCTAGGTAATTTGTAGTAGTGATTCCTCATTCCAAAAAAAATTAGGGGTTTTTGCATCAACAACCATGGTGCAAGGTTTCTCAAATAATGTATAGTTTTTATGGTCAAAGACATTGTTTTGGTGTGGAGTGCAAGCCTAGGTCAACTTTCAACCAATGCTTTCTAAATCACAAAGTGCATTAATTATCTACTCAAGAAACCCCCTCCCCTTTATGGTCACTATAAAATATAAGCATTTTCTTGTTCAATGTCTTTTCGAATTTAACCTTAAAGCTTTTAAGAGAATCGAATGTCTAGGACTTGGTGCGCCCCAAGAAATACAACCAAATAAACTATGAAAAATCATTAGTGAAAGAAACAAAATAAAAAAACCCCTTTAATAATTGAAGCTAGATCATCCCACAAAGATTTGCATGAATAATAACAAGAAGACATGTAGCCCTTTTATCACTAACCTTGACAATGTGCTCTTTAATTTGTTTTCCTTCAACACACCTAACACAAGACTTGTTGAAACTAGACATTTATGGAACACCATGGGCATTTATTTTACATAATCCATCATACACAAAGGGATTTTTCATGTTCAAACACAAGATTTATGTGTGCTTTCATTTGTTATCTTACCTACATAAGATAAATTTCAAGTGAGCCGGGCCACAAAATAAACATAACAATTTTTTTATAATTCATTATTGGGACCAAGATTTACAATGTTTGTTCCTTAAATATAAAGCCTTGTTTCCAATAGTAATGGTGTGTGATGGGTGAAACCACGGTCAAAGGAGCCAAGGATGCCCAGATAAAAGTCCTTTTCCAAGGATTGCACATGACATGTCTCATTTTTGTGTTGATTTATAATTTTAAATTTGGCATTTTGGGTACCCCATTTAACATTGCATTTTAAATATAAATACATTTGGACTACAAATTGATTTTATATCATGTATATTAGTGTGGCCTATGCCATTGGCCCAAGAGTGAACCCGTTTTGAACTGATTTTTCCTTCCAAAACTGGGTTTTTTGGAATTTATTTGAATTTTCAGTGGATAAATCATTTAAAAATCAATATCTCCCACATTTTGAATCCAAATTTTACCAAATAAATTCCATTAAATCCTGTTAATCAAGATATTTCCAAGAATACCAAGGCACATTTCAATTCTTCCAAAATTTTCAGCTATGATTTAATTTAATTTTCAATGAAAAAATCATTCAATATTCAAAAAAATTTACACCGCAAATCCAAATGCCATGAAACTAATCTAATGCACCCCGTCTCCTTGAGAGCTTTCCAAAGAAACCAAGAACATGATCTGAAGCATCTCAGTTTAGTGGATTTCATTGGTACAAAACAAAACAAACAAACTACCTTCCTTCATAGATAAATTATGCATTCATGCCTTCTATCACATAAATATGAACAACTTTTGTTAAAGGCACATTCTCAAATCCATAATTTTAGGGTCAAAAGTACTAATCCAAATGTGTTCAAATGGGTTATAAAAACAATTTTCATCAGTTTAAGTCCTTTTACCCTTCTAATCATCAATGTTAAAATCCTTTCCAATTTTTAGAAGGAATGGTGCACATTTGGTAGGAAAAAAAAATGTTTAAAAAAACAAGGACTATCCATTCTCGAGGTTTGAATGTTTTGAACATGCAAAAACATTTTTGATTTGTGTCAAACTTCGAGCATGTAAATTTTGCAATTAATGAAAAATATTTCCAAAAAAATTATGAGAATCAAAACTATTATGTTTCACTTGTGATCTTTCAAACATACAAAAATGTAGTTTTAAGGGGTGTCCACTCCTTTGGGTGGTTTTTTTACTATGTTTTTACCTTGATGTGCATGGGGAAAATTCTAAATTTGTGAAGACACTTTGGTTTCCATTCACATGGCAAAAGGCACTGATATCTACTAGCCACTCTTCCTTGCCAAGATCTAATTTAGCAAGATTTACCTCAAAAATGTTTATTTCATTTTTTAGATTGTTGTTTAAAGTGTTAGGGATCTTGTTTTAGCATTGTATAGATCTCTTCACAACCTCCTAAATAAGGTTGTGACAATTACATGTAAAGTGGCAAGGTTTTCCACATTACTTGTAATAAATCACATTTTGGTTTTGATTATTGTTGTTGTTACAATATTTAATTTGTTGCATGTTAGAATACATAGTGAAATTTCCAAATTGATAGTTGCTTGGGGTGTTGGTTCTAAAACGTATCACAAATGCTTCATCCTTGGTTGATGTTGCCATGTCGGCTTGCATCTTGTTGTAGCTCTCATCTTGGATAATATTGTAAACATTTGTTTACAATTTCATTTTCTAGGGCTTGCTAGCTATCCCAATTAACTCAACCCTTGGGGAAGTCATTATTTGTGTATTTTAGGAAACATATGAGGTAATATGATATTTTTTAGTTTACTATGAATTAATGACACATGTGAATATATTCTAGGTATATCCTAAAATAAGCTAGGTATTTTAAAAATATTATCATAATGAATTATAAACACCCTATTTACAATCAAATAATTTTTATTTATTTATGTCAATAAGTTGCACCCTATATATTTTTGCACATTATAGAATAAAATAAAAGTCACATCCTTAAGATTCAACTTGAACATCTTAAATCTAACAAAGACATTCTAGCATTGACCCCCTTCATATAATCTAATTTGATTATACTTCTCTTTCAACATTAGTTGAAATGCATCATTTATAATATGGAAACGAGTAAGTTTGTTCCATGGCCTTGAGGATCAATTCACAATTGGGTGATGGTATATATATTTTTAAAAATAGACAAATTGATAGCAGTTAGAACCTTAATTCTTCTTAGAACTATGTATATTAACTCATTATGTACTTTGATATTATTACAACCTGGATCACATAAATTGTTAAACATTATTCCTCATCAAGATCATTTTCATCTTGAACTTCCAAGTTTGGTAATTTGAATATTTAACACACTTATGAAAAACCATAAACTCCTAGACACTTATATTTTGTATTGGCATTTTTTTGTTTATCCAATATATGCCATGGGTAATTGCCCCTATTGGTCATTTCTAAAATGTTTAACACATGTACTTACATGATAATGTATATACAAATAATAAATCTTTCCAATTTAAATATCATCTATCACGCATATATAAGAACATCAAAATAACATCAAGATGCATGGAAGTACAAAAATAAAAAAGGTGGACTTGTATTAAAGTAATTAGAATTAGTGAAAATCTACATGCAAAAAATTAAAATCAAATCACTAGGAGAAAATGCTTGACCAAGGTGCAATGTGACATATGTGGTCTAAGTTTACGTGCCATATGGCCTAGGTGACCTATGTGCCATGTGACATATTTAAGTATAAGTGCCACATGACCTAGGTGGTTTAGACCTAGGTGCCACATGGCCTAGGTGATCTATGCCTAGATGCACCATGTTACTTTAGTTGGTAGGCTAGGTTAATTAATAAATAATAAATTAAATTAATAGGTATTAGATTAGGCTAAGTAGGTAGCTAGGTAGTTGCTAATAGGTAGTAGTTATGATTAAGTTGCAACTAAAATGTTTATCCCATATTGTTTGTCTTTCATTTCAAGTTTTTAAATTATATAAAGAAATGCATTAAAGATGTTCTAGAAATTTTTTTAAAACATGAAAATGGAATTGTCATTTGGGATGAACTAATCAAAAAGGTTATCCCTAAAAGTTAAACTCAAAATGAAATAGGATTTTCCTAATTGAGTGCCACATGGCCTAGGTCTAGGCTTATTCTAAATGCGATGTGGTTTAGGTCTAACTTGCTGACCATAAATCTAGGCCTAACTTAGGTGCCACATGGTTTAAGTCTAAGCCTAACCTAAGTGCCATGTGATCTAAATTTATGCATAACTTAAGTGCCACATAGCCTAGGTCTATGTCTAGCCTAAGGGCCACATAGGTTATTGGGGTTTAACCTATAGCGTATTTTAGGTGTTTAATGTTGTGGCTTAACCTAAGTGCTTCATTGTTTAACTTTGGCCTATTTTTAAGTGCCATGTGGCTTAACTTAACCTATTTCTAAATGGCATAACCTAGGCGCCATGTGGTTTAGCCTATGGACATGGATGTGCCATATGTCATTAAATTGATTTGAACCTTTTGCTTAGTTTATTTCTAGCACAATGGAACTTACAACTAGAAAGTTGATGATGTTATGCAACTCAACAGATGTAGTTCATTCACCTTAAGGTTATAGTTGAAAACAACCTTCATCTATAATAATAAATGTCATGTTGCATTTAAAGTGGTTTAAAGTGGCAATTGTCATGGTGTTGACATGTGGTCAAATTTGCAACAAAAATGTCATTTTCAACTTGTATTTATTAACTCTAGTGGTTTTAGTTGTAAATAATATATTTTATTTGCAAAAGAAATTCCAATTGAGTTTGTCATTACCAATCACAAATTGTAGTTGAAAACAAATTGAAGATGTAGTTGCAAATGTGAGGTTTTCCTCCTAGTGAATGAACCTATAAAATAGATCAAAAGTAGATTCCAAAAAACATGAAATATTGATGTTTGTTGATACTTGAACATAAAATACTCGATTCAATATGTACATAAATTTGGTTAAAATATAAAAAAATTATATTCTCAAGCTCTCTACCAAAATTTTGTTTTATTTTCTATTTGTTAGAACCTATTTCACACATACTTTACAAAAGTTTTCAAAAAAAAAAGTGAGCTTCAAACCTATTTTCATTTCAAAGAAGTATGTAGGAAATTTAGTAAAACAAGTTGAAAATTGAAATTCAATCTACAATAATCAAAAGATAATTTTGACTTTCATCATTTGGGTGAAAACTAACAATGTATAGTAGTTTTATGACTGTTTTTTGCTACTTTCAATCTATTTATATCCAACATTGACAAAATAATCTATGTGTCCACTTTATTCATGTGTTTACATTAAGAGACTTTTTTTTCAAATTTATGTGAGTGAAAATATAAAGTCCCATATATTGGGTGTGGTGTAAAAATTATAATTCAATTAAGAAAATAATAGAATGATTCTTATTCTAAAAGAAAAATAAAATAAATATATGGTATGCATTAATCCTAAGTATTAAAAAAAGGAATAATATAATGTATTATATAAAAAGGGATTAAATATAAGTTATTAATAGTAGTTTGTGATCACAAAATGCCCACACATTGATTTATAGACTACATATATATTTATTATATTTAATCATGTTTTTGCTCATTGATGGTTGTTTGCTTGGTATGTATGAGCATGTGGGTAAATTATGAATTTTTTCATCATTATTCACAACTTCCATTAAAATAAGAATTCAAACAATTACCATAGTAGAAAGGCATCTTCAACACAAGTCTACAAAATAATCAATTCATTTTGAAGATTAACTTTTGAAAATTAAATTATTCCTAAATATTTAAAAAGAATACGTGTTAAATTTTCCCATTATCTTCATCAAAAAATATTTTTTGAGGGGTATGATATCAAAGAACTTAAAATTTTCCCACACTACTATTATTGTCTAAATAAATAATATCCACATATTTAAACTAAATTTAAATTTAAATTTTATGTTTGCATTGAATTAAATGGCACCATATATTTGTTTGAGATTATAATTATAATTGAAGGTATAATGAATGATGACTTGGATGGTTGTGATTGTGCATGATTAAAACATCATACATAAAATGCTCAAATTTGTTTTTAGAAACACATATTTGCTAGACTTTAAGACAAACTTAGCAACTGCCATTACTCAAGCTTTATAATAACGTTATATAAATAAAAACACACACAAAACCGGTATGATGAAACAATTACACAACAAAATAAACCCAATCACTTCAACTTTTATCACCTCTTTATTTTTTAGAACAAAATTCAACCTACGTCATCATGTAACAACTCACATTAACCAATGTAAAAATACATGCCTTGTGGCATGAGGAAGTGCTCACATAGCTTGACACATGTAGAAACAATTTTCACCACACCTTTGTAAGCTAGAGCATTCCAATACCATGTTGGAACAATTTGTTAAACCACACATGTGCTCAACTTCATGATTAAGATGAAATAAATAATGGCATGCATATGTCTAGATCTAAATTCTAATTATTATTTTAATTTATTGTTATTAACTACTTCAATAATTCACTACTTGAATTAAGTTTTCAACAAATTAACCACCTACTTATTACACATAAAATCTAAATCAATTGTGAACATAATGTTTTTGGCCCAATAGAATCATGAAATGTGTGAATAAGATGACTCAATTTTCATATTGAACATATGAATATGTGCATAATATGGTGAATTAATTTAATATTGATGGAAGTTTGAAATTTGTTGTGTTGCATTTTGTGAGACTTAAATCTATTAACAAAAGTTGGGCTTTTGTGATTTCATGTGGTGGGTTAATCCACAAAACAATGTTGGTAGACTTCTAACAAAAATAACACATTTGGTGAAAGGACAATTGTTAGTTGTTAGAAATTTACAACTAGTGTAAACTTTTTGTTTATAAGAGGTGTGAGCTTTATCAATCTACATATTATAATTATTGTACTCACTAATTGAATTTGGCAAAAAAAATCGAATAAATAATTAAATTTTAAATCTTAATTACAACACTTGGGGTGCCAACAAGGTAAAGTAGACAATTTTTGCTCCTTATCACAAAAGAAAACAAGTAGCCATAAACAAGTTTTAGTGTATTGAAAGTAGAAACATTTTTTTATTTAATGATCAACATGAGGATAATCTTTAATTTTATCAAAATGATGTTAATTAAACACATATTTAATATGCATTCAAGTAGACTTTAAAAAAATAACTATATATATTTTTCTAATTTTTAGGCTATCCAAACTTGTACAAGTAGGTGAAAGTAAATGAGTTATTGAATATTCTTCATTTTCAACATGATGTAGTTTTAAAATCTACTTGTAAGTTCTCAACATTTAAATATTATAGTAGAATACATCAAAATTTTAATTAAAAAATATTTTTAAATTCAATTTGACCAATCATTTTCAAACATATATACTTGTTATCTACTTTTATTGCACCAAATTTTCTCAAATTTTGTAATCACCTCATTATGAATTCTAAGAAAAGAACGATGCTTTTATTATGTTATTTTAAATTATTTTCGACCTACTTTCTTCTATTGGACCTTTTTTTCACTATCTATTTTTAACTACTTTTTAAAAATACTTTATCATGTTTTCACCCCTTGTTTTTTTAATTCTGAAAATTTCAGTAGGTAATATTTATAGAAAATAATAAACACATTCTTGTTATGTTATGGGACAATCTAATGTGTCTAGATTGTTTTAGTCTTAAGTTCTTGAAATTTTAAGGTTTGTAGTTTGAACCCAACAATTGAAAACTTGCATGTTCTTAATCTTGTGATAATTATAATTTTTTTTGACACAAGTAGTAAATAATTTTTCAAAAATTCGGCCAAAAAAAAAATAATGCCAAAACCGTTCATGTACTATGGTACTTATGTAAGAAAGAAATGGTTTTGCTTGAAGATATGTAACATGATCAAGTTTGTGGAATTGCAATAGGTGAATTTTGAAAGACTTAGTATGCAATTTATTAACGAAAGCTAAAAACTTTAATGTAGATGTTGTTGAATTTTGTTGTAATGTTGCAAATGATGTGTATTTAGGTTGTGTTATTAAAATTAGGAAGGTTTAAAACAAACAATTGATTGATGATTTGTAAGAAGTAGGTAGAAATTTGTAACCATTGTGTTGTGATCAAGGTGGTATTAACCTCATTTTCTCTTTTGATTTGTTACATGGTATTGATAGATGAGTTTGATTTCAATTGTGGAAATCAAACAAAAATTTGGTCATAAAAATACAACATTGACCTCTTGTTGTGGGATTTTAAGATTGTACCTATGTCTTTTCATTTCCCCTTTTTAATTTGTGTTCCACAACATAGGGCAATTTTATTTTGAACAATTATTTTAGGGTGAAAACATCTTGGGTGACACCAAAATGAATATAACACCCTTAATTTCTTAACCCCATCAAAATTCAAGACAATGTTGGACACATTTAGGATATGCTTTATTCATTCAAATTTTATTACAAATACAATCCCAAAGTTTTATAATATTTGACTTTTTAATTGGATCAACAAAAATTTGAACTTGGACAATGAATGCATAAGGAAAAAGTTTCATGAATGTAACATAAGGGGTTCCTTTGGTTAGGAACACAATTTAAGAATGAATTTTTTGGAGGAGGTACCATTAATGAAGTGGTATTTACTTGGATATGACAAGGAGTTGATGAAGGCTTGAATGTAACAACTTGATGATTTCCTTGGGTTACAATGGATGTTTTGTTTAGTTTGATTTTGAAAGTCAAAATTTTGATTTTATGTGTATCTTTTTTTTCACAAGTAAGCCAAATGTTCATTGTATGTAATGACTTTGTGGGTGACAAACATGGTTTTCATAATCTAAAATGTGATTTGGTATTGAAATGTTTGTTGATGTGCAAAGGTGGGGAAAACATAGATAAAGACATAGATAAATTTAAAATATTGTGTTTTATGGAATTAAATTGGGTGCAACTTTTAAATGATTTTGGCAAGGTGTTCTTAGTTGTACCATTCAATGATGTTTTTACTTGTTGGCAAAGTGCAAGTGGATGCATTGGAGGCCTTCAATTTCTCATCACATTTGCACTAAGGAAACGTAACTTTAAACAAGATTGATGAGTGATCCCCAAATGGTAACATGTGATTCTAGATCCATCTTTTTGTCAAGATTTTTACATTGTAATACCCTTGATGTCAACATTGATGATTTGGAATAAAAGAACAATGGGTTTTTCAACTGATGAACCAATAAACCTTGTTCCACCTTAATCATGGGCTTAAAATGTAAGAAATTGATTTCTTAAAAAATTTAAGGGAAATATTCAAATATATCTCTATTCCCATAAAAGCTTCATCCAAGAACCCTTGTCCTTGTTTGTTCTTAAAGTAGTGCCATGTTCTTGTTAAATCTCTAGGTAGATTTTTGTCTGTTATTGTGCACTTTCAAAATCTATTGCTTGATTGTGGACTTGAATAAACTTTCATTAGTATGAAGACCTATGTTTTTTCTTCTATGACAATTGTTGCACATGTGGTAGGGTTGGTTGTGATGTTTAACGTCTTGATGAGTAGTATCAAAATCCAAATACGATTGAAGAGAATCCATTAGCTCCCACCATTATGATCAATTGTCTAGGCAATTTTTCTATACTTTCCAATGAATAAAAACTATAGGGAGCTTAAGGTGCAACGTGTACAACCTTGTTAGTAAGCCATTATCCAACATAATGACCAAAGGCAAAGCCAATGCGTACATGCTTGGCATCTCATGTTTTAGAGTCATTTAAGGCTCATCATACCATCAAAGAATCTATAAAAGTTCATGTTTAGGATTGATAATCATGACCTAATAGGTGTTGGTTGCATACACACAATGTAATAGTATTATAAAACTATGTTAAATTGAGTAATTACATAAAACATGAAAAATAACAAATGCAAAAATGTAAACATGATTTTTTTTCCATGCCAAACGTTTCACCAATCTTTGCATAATATACACTTTAAGAAAAGAATGAAATACCCATTGATTTTCAAAATCAAACCTAAATTTGTGATGTAAAATGAATGCATTGAATCGACACATTACAAACATCCTTTTTCTTTGGTCGTAAACTTTCAGCACTTGATGACACAAAAAAAGAAAAAGACAAAAAAAGGCTACAAATAAGAAAACGCCCAAAGTATATGAGAATGATTTACACTACTTCCATGTGGGTGGAATTAATGAGACAATGGTAAGTATGATGAATTTGGCCCTGTAAGTATAAATGATTTAAATTATGCATGGGCCTTTACACACCATGTACTCTTACAACATTGGTCGCAACACGACATTCAGCATCTTGTATGTGCTGTGCCATTATGAGTTGAGAGGTAATAGGCCAGCGTACTACTACTACAAGTACCATGCATGGTTCCCAATAGCCAGGGGAGGCACGGTACACTTATGACATGTACATCAAATTTGCAGAAACAGATAAAGTACAGTGTGGTGCTCGGTACCCAAGATACATTGATATGCGTACATTGCACTGCACTGTAAAAACTGTGACGCTGTTAATTGATTCAACAATGCGCTGTCTTAGAGTTCAGCATTAAATGCACTTGATTGACCAGGAAGTTCATTGAGGATTCTGATGTTGTGGGTCCCTGGAAGAGAGCCACTCAACACTTTAAGAGCATCTCCTGCGGTGCTCAGTTTGTGAAGCTGGAAAATATTTCACAGCCAAGGTTACTTTTTTTCAACTCCACCCATAAAACTGAAACTGGGACTGCAAATAGGTGGGAGACTACTAATAGCGACCCGCCTAGACCAATCAAACTGTCTAGTCAATCAACAGTAGGTGTTAGGCTTTGCTATGCCCTTTTACCAGCCTCAGCAAATAGGGCAACAAAAATGTTGGGCCAAAACCATTTTGCTTACCCAAACTGACATAATTTGACTTTTCTTTATCCAATTTTGCAGTGCAGGGCCACATACTGAGCACCTTTGGAGATGCTCTTAGAGCATCTCGGCATCTCCAGCAGTGCTCAGTATGGGATATTGCAAAAATGTTTTTCACATCCAAGTTTAGTTATTTTATTTTTTTCAACCCCACCCATAAAACTAAAACTGGGACAACAAATAGGTGGGGAACTACCAATAGCAAACCACCTGGACCAATTATTATGGTGGTCCAATGAGAAATCCTGAGCAGCAGTCAGATCATATTTATAACACTCTTTTTTGCATGTGCACAGCATTGGTCCAGCTTTTACTAGCAATGGCAAACTGTTCAATTATGCAGAGTCAAAACCATTTTCCTGAGCCAAACCAGCATATTTTGACTTTTCTTCATCCAATTTTATTGTGTAGGGTCACACACTGAGCAGCCCTGGAGATCCTCTTAGTCACTGACCTTCAGAAATCGAAATAAGGAAATTGCAGCAATAAGAGCTCAGTCATTCAGCAACAACTTGTACCCGCACGGTTTTGAGCCACCCATGAAGCAAGGATGTGGAGAGTGTGGAACCAGCACACAAGGGTGGATGTTTTCCAGTTTTGGATGTATGCACCATGAGTGCTGAAAGCCTTTTTGCACAATTCATAAACACAGAAGAAAAAGAGCTGCTTATTTTGCCAAGTACAGGTGACCATATGACTTTTCACCTTACCCTATATGGCTGCAGCCTCGATTTCGGAGGTGTTCCTGTGACCATCCTATAAATGTTCACTGGGTGTTTCAGACAAAGGTGCTTTTGGGAAATTGGGATCATAGACCGATCAAATTTATATGGAGGATTCAGAGGTAATTCACTCCAATAGTTTGAAGAAACTAGTTACAAACAAGGCGGCATTGTCTGCTGCAAGATCACCAAAAATAGCTATTTGATTGGGACCAGTACCCCCGCCTGCTAGATCTGACAGTGATCGGAAGGCAATGAATGGAATATCAGCCTCATAACAAACCTGCACACAAGATGAGAAGCCTTGAGGTGAAAAGACAACTCAGGAATAGTTGAAACATCCTAAAAGATGAACCAGAGAGGACTGTCAATAATGTCATGAAATGAAGAGCACAGAATCAAGAGACAGTGCAGGACGAAAAATGCAAAGCAAACATCAGAGTGAGTAGAAGATTGAAGGTACCAGAGCTGCAGCTGCTGTCTCCATGTCCACCAGAGAAACATTGAAGTGGCTATACAGGAATTCACGATATGCAAGGTTATCAAGGAATATATTGGCTGAGGCACCATTGACACCAGTCACAACTTTGGGCTTTGGATTAAGGCATGTGGTAGCGTTCACACATGAAATTAGCTCAAGGCCCTGCAACACCCAATGCAGCTAATTTCAGCAGATACTCTACAGCTTGACATAGATTCCAATTCTCCAACTCTGCTTCTTTGATGAGGCCTATAACATAGCACAACACTTGAAAGTGGTAATTTTTCTATCAGCTTGACCAAAACCCAGAACCAACCCAAAAGGAATGAGTGCAATCATGACCTTATGAGTCTTGCTCACAAAGTACCAGACCATCAGCTTCATCATGAACAGCATTCACAAGCTGCTATGACTCCCCACTGACTTGATCAGTTCCAGATGGTGTGTGTAGCTAAATATAAAGTAATCTGCACTAAGTTTTGGGCAAAGTGTTACACAAGCATCTGTGTCCTGAGTTTGTATTGCATTTTTATTAGCAACAGGAAGACTCTACCAATTAAGAGTTTGGTCGCAATCAAGAGACATGTATAAACAAAGGAGTCAATTAGTATCCTCATTTAAGATACAACAAGCTTCTGAGGGTGAGGTAAGAGCATCTCCAGCAGTGTTCAATATGTGACCCTGTAAAAATATTTCTGCACATCCAAGTTTAGTTATTTACTTTTTTTGAACCCCACCCATAAAACTAAAACTGGGACAGAAATAGGTGGAAGACTACTAAAAGCAACCCATGTGGACCAATCAAACTATCCAGCCAATCAACAGCAGGTGTTAGGTTTTGCTGTGCCTATTACCAGCGTCAGGAAAATGGGCAAAAACTGCTGGGTCAAAACCATTTTGCTGAGCCAAACCAGCATGTCTTGACTTTTCTTCATCCAATTTTAATTTGCAGGGTCACATACAGAGCACCGGTGGAGTTGCTCTAAGCATCATTATATTTTAGCTTGTCCTTGTACAAGTGAGCATTTGAGTCCAAGGAGTAGAGAGGCCTACATGCAGGGTATTGTGTAGGGCCTCCTGCACCCTGAACATACCCTTTGAACACACATCATTGGTAACTATTTGGATTCAGAACATTCTCTACAACCACTCAAGAACATATCTAAGAGATTTCAGACAAAACTCCACAATAACACTTGGAAGGTTAACCATTCTGTCAGTTCCAGCAAAACCAAAAGTAACATGACAAGAATGAGTCCAATCATAACTTCATGACAGTCACTCACAGTTGGGACCACCAACTTCATGATGCCAGAATGGCCGTGACAAGCTGTCATCAAACCACCACTGACTTCATCACCCACAATGGGTGTAGACACAATGGGTGCATACAATACTCCACCAAAATTTCAGGCAAACCATTATAAAATTATGTGTCTTGAGTTTCTCTCAGGTTTCCAGAAGCAATGGGAAGACTCAGTCATGATGTTGGTTCAGAGGAAACTCCACATAGCACTTTGAAGGTAAACTTTGTCAGCTCAACTAAACCCAAAAAACCACAGAAAGAAACAAGACTGAGTATGTCATAACCTTGCAAGCGTCAGTCACAAAGTATCAGACCCATTACCTTCATCATGAATGGCAGTGACAAACTCTTGCTTTCACATCTTTTTCAAAAGCCATAGATGCTCTTTTTACCAATTCTGGGCATCAGCAAAATGATTCAACTAGAGGAAGTTATATACCTACACAATGTTGGCATGACAGCAGATGATCTTGAACTGAATGTTTCTTTAGTTTCTGGTGTGAGAGCTTACCTCAAGTTTTGTGGCAGTTTCAAAAAGCTTTTCATCAACAGGAATGAAAAAGGCACGTTGTCGAACTTCTGGTACACCTGTCACTGGGTAGACCTCTTCTGGCTGATACCAGATATTGTTCAGTAGATTTGTCCCTGTTTGGGGCACATTATACTCTGCAATATCCAAGTAGCCATATTTGCGTGTATAAGATCCATCTGACTCACCAGAAAGAGGATCATTTGGCCCTTCTCCATATCTCTGAATCAACAAACAGGAACAAAATTACCATTATGTGAATAACCCCCACTAAGTAAGCAAATTCTATAGAAGTGTTTGACCTTGCATTCTATAGGTTGCCATTAGAGTGAGATGATGCAGCTTTGCTCTTGTGCAACACTCAGTTAAAAAATGATACTGACACTTGTTTGTCCCAAGCTTCTCATTACACTTCATCTTGAACTACTAAAATAACACTTGCATCAGTATAATCCCATTTGTGGGAGGATCAAAATCTTGTAGTTGATCCTCACAAGCAAACAGAAGCAAGCAAATGGACAGTGTGGTCAGTGTTTGCATATTCAGTAAATAGATGAGAGAGTGCTGCACCTGCCAGTTCCACAGGCCAGTATGGGCCCAGTATTTGGCAACAGTAGTATCTCCAACGCTGAGGTTTGGATTAGCATTACCCGCAATGCCAAACACAATGACTCGAGTGACATAAAAAAAGTCCAGTAGCTGCTGAGTAGTAATGCCTGAATTTAACTGATCCTCAACACAAAAATCAAATTCAGTACTCCTTCATGATCTTGTGCAAATAGTGATTGAGAGGCATCACTTTTATCACCACAAGAAACAAGCTAAAAGAATCTCATGCTTGTGGTTTTGCCTGTCACAAGTGCCCTTGTATCCAAAAGTTGCGAGTGAGAGCTTGTGATGCTAGCTACATAAGTTCTTCATGATCTGCAATGGGTGGTCCCCATCCTCCACCCCCTCAGACCCTTTGCTTGACCAGGATGTCACATGAGTGACAACAGAGGAAAAAATGAATTGCCACAAATTCAGCAGTTTATATGGTGAAGGCATACCATAGCAAGTCCGCACATCACAGCAATGACCTTTGTTCCCTCAATGGTGCCAAAATGGAATCTCCTTCCTGCAACACAAAACACCTGTATCAGGTTCTGGGTGCCCACACACTGAGGAGTATAAACAAAGTTTGAACAATTTGTAGAGAACCCAAGTATGCTGGTGGTTGAGACAGATCAACTAGCAATTTTTCTTCTTGTCTTAGAACTCTGGTTTCACTTTGTTGCATCTCATTGAGACTCATCTCATTTCTTCCCCTAAACTGTTGATGGGGGGATGGCCCAAGAGACTTGTGAACAGAAATCAGCATTGACAAATCACAGACTCTCACATTTGAATTCCTCTAAATCCTTGATACAAACAGGTACTGTACTGACTGTGAGGAATGCCAAACTGAGCATGGGTGCTTCTGGATACCTATATTTCAGTGATTGAGTCAACGGCAAAAACACCCATCTAACTATCATTTCCAAGAAGACCCATTTCCACGAATCATATCAGAAGAAGGGAGAAACGCCAAAAACGAAGATTGGACTTAGACCCATCTCAGAAAAAAATGAAAGGGGCGAGGAGATGGAGAGGGAAGAGTCTGCATTTTTTTTAATACCTGCAAGATCGAGATACGGAATGAATGGGTGTGGCTTAAACACAGTATCCGAAAGCAGAGGAGCAATCTCGTAAGGATTGGGCACCACGAGGCCCAAGTAGGGTCCCTCACGATTCAGTCTTTTGGAGAGAGTGAATGCTGTCTTGTTGGATGGAAGAGCTTGTGTGAACTGTCCTCCCAGCAACAGCAGCAGCAACAGCAACCAAGACATGGCCACCAACCCAATACATATAGATGATGTTCTACGACAGATCATCAACCTCTCAGTCATTTCTGCTTGTAACGAAGAAAAAGGGCTTGAATATCAAGAACGACTACTAGCTAAATGCTAACAGAATGGTGCAGTACTTGTTTGCGAACTGAGTTGTGCACATTGCTACATTCTTTTTTTCAAGAAGCAAGAATCAATCCCAGAGCCTATTTTGCGATTACTAATTTGTAAAATCCCAGCTTCTCTGTACCCCTCTCAGGAGCTCAGGAGTTCAGAAGCTAAAGCAAAGCAAAGCAAAGCAAAGCAAAGCAAAGCAAGCAAGCAAGCTCCTATAACAGTCTCCTTGAAAGACACACAAAATGGTTGAAAGAAAGCTCAAATTCTTGTCACCAAAAGCCTCACTTGTTTCTTCTTGTTCTTGATTCTCTTGCCCAATGGACAGACACTCTTTTGTACCCCTTTAGAAGAATGGAAAAAGTCCCCTTCACCAGCAATCTCGTCACGTAAACTGACAATGCTGTTGAAAAAGGAAGGAAAAGAAAAGAAAAGAAAATAGACAAGAGGAAAAAAATACCAAAAGAGAATAAAATCACATATACTAACAAATGCTGACAAAAGGAAGCAAAAGAAAAGGAGAAAATAAAAACTAGACAAAAAAAAAAAAAAAAAAAAAAAAAAAAAAAAAAAAAAAAAAAAAAAAAAAAAGAAAAAAAAAAAAAAATTGATCCAAAACAATATAACAACTTGCAATGTCCAAAATGCAAAAGCTCTCGGAGAAAAT
>Ga0209611_10002418_pt1 | contig 32830 bp, 29 predicted proteins | sample S1TSphgellanicum_3_FD_187693 | JGI IMG/M metagenome (GOLD analysis project Ga0209611, IMG submission 187693) | Host-associated microbial communities from peat moss isolated from Minnesota, USA - S1T2_Fc - Sphagnum magellanicum MG (SPAdes) (version 2) | ecosystem: Host-associated > Plants > Peat... | reverse complement strand
TATACGGTCTCTCACAATGAGTAACAATTGGCCATAAACTAGCCAAGTCCATTGGTTGATAAGTTCATGGGTTGATAACTTCTAAGCCGGGCCACAAGCCATTAAGAGCAACCTTCTACGCCCCCCCGGATGTTTTTGCTATGTCATCATCGTTCAGATCAGTTTTTGTTTCCTTGAACACTTATCTCTTCCTCACATTTTGGCACCAAAGATTTGGGGTGCAAACTCTTCGTATCACCTCCACCCCCACAAATAAATTATTAAATTTTTTAACCTAGGTACTACTCCAATGCACCCCCAAAAACCTATTAGAAAACCTACTAAAAAATTAATTAAAAAAAAACTATTCATAGGTATCACCCCCAAAAAAATTATTTAAAAACTACTCATATTACCCAAGATACAATTTTAAAAACTTACTCCAGGTTTTTTTTTTCTTTTTTTAAAAATTTATTTATTTATTTTGGGGTGGGAAGGGGGGAGGGGATGGGGCAGACTAATAATAAAATATTCCACCGCCTCCTAGACCCCGGCACCTGTGCCCCCGGGGTCTTTGACAAACGGATCATCTGCCACGTCAAACTTTCGGGCATCTGGGAACCCAAATGCGCAGCCCCGTGGGCCGGTGGAGCCACAGAAAACGACATCTAACCGTCGAAATTGAAATCTTTAACGGCTGAGATGAAGAAGCCACATGCCACTTGGGTGGGGACAGCAGTGGGGTCACCGGTGGCCGTGTAGCACGCGCGTGCACTTGCTTTTGTCTGGGGTCAAATATTCTAACCATGGTCAAACAACAGAAACCCTGGGTTGAGTCGCGCAGAATTGCTGTTGCGGCGGCGGCGCCGCCACAAGGATAGCCAAAGAAAAACTCAGTTTAAAAAAATAAAAAATAAATAATAAACGACATTCAACACCAATAGCCAATAAGTTAAAACTGCATTTTGGCGAAACCTCGTCCAAGATTCCAACACCACATTGTGGCTGTATAGAATTGTTATTTTTAACATTATAGTTATTATCAGTTTTTATTAACAATTTTATCATTATTAATATTATTTCAGTAGGTGCTTTGATGTAATGCTGGGTTTCTAAAGAAAGAATTTTATTTTTCTTCTGGCTAAATATTGTTTTTGCCAATTTTTGCACATGCAACATAAATTACCCACTAAAGTCTCCCCATTTCTTTATTTAAAAAAATTTACCACGTACACATGGGTTGGGCAAGTTTTCAACTTTCAATTAAAATTTTAAAATCGAGTAGTAGTTAAATTGGTTTAGGTCTGTTTAATACCTAAATTCAGCAATTCGGCAACCTAAGACTTTGCCTATTGGGTAGCTAGGATTCAACAAATTTTTAAAAGAAAATTCCAAGGGTTTTTCTAAAAATGGTAGTTGGGTTATTAGGGTGGTTAGTGGTGGGGTGGTGTTTTGTTGGGTGGGTTGAATATGTGCATTTGTATGTATGAAATCCAATCTTCAAAGTATTTTGAGATTAGTTTTCTTAGTTATTTGATTTGGAAAAAGGAGTTTTGCTTATCCCAAATGAGCCAAAAGAAAGTTTCTTTAAAACAAATCAAAGTCATCACCTAATTGCTAGAGCTTATCGAACAACCATTGCAAAGTTGGCTTGGGGGTTTTGGGCAACTCTTTGAGGAAAACAAAGGGTTTAGGGTTAGGGTTGCTCCGTGCTTAACAAAAAGAAAGAAGGAAACATAATAATGTTTGTTAGATTTTATTTATTTATTATGTCTGTAATATGTAATGCATGAACCATTGTAGAAAATCTCTGGAGCAAAATTAAATGAGTACCTCCTAACCCTAACCCTAATTTAAACTCCCCTGACTATTGAGGCAAACTGAACAAGTGCCATGGAGAGAAAAATATAGTTCTAAAAAAGTGAAATTAGGAATTTGGGTTTAGGGTTTGAATAGTAAAGTCAAGATTAAGTTGAAAGTGCTTAATATTTTCCAGCCACCTACGACCAGATTGGAAGCCCTGTTTCACACACAGGTTCTGAGTTCAAACCAGTGTTGGGCGGTTATCACAAAACAGGAGCAGACCCCTGGAGGTTATCAGGGTGGTTCTTAAGATCCATAACCCCGGTTTTCAGAAGAATCAAAAGACAAAGCGCTTTATGGACTTCGTATTTATGACTTCCGTAACCCTGGCATGAGAACCCTAATTTGGGTTTAGGGTTTAGGGTGGTGCAATGCCCTGAGGTAAGAGGCATTTGTGAAATAATGGGCCCTGGAACTGGAGGTCAGGGCCCGTTATTTAGGGAACTCCCCAGTCCTCGGCTGTTACCTTACACAGAAAAACCCTGTTTGGCCCAGGTTTGGGGGTGGGGGGAGAGGGGGGCGGAACCAGCAGTGAAAATATATGTAGCAGCAGTGGAGGCGGCTCAGGAAAAGGGAAAGACAGGATGAAACTCAGTTTACCACCAAATTTGGTGAAAAAACTAGTTTGGGTCCCATTTATTTTGCTTTGTAACATTTTCATTCCCAGTTACGTGTTTGATGCCCTATTATGCTGAAACTGGCCATTCTCGCCCAGGATAACTCTATTATCTTCACTAGTTCAATTTGTCCATTCAACAACATTAGTGTGAAAATCTCATGTCTGTGCTCTTGATGCCATTGATGCAACAAGTCAATTTTGATCTTGACCTAAATGTTGCAATTCGGGAATCAATATAGTTCAATGTGTATGCACACCACAAGTGCTATTAATAATTCAGGGAACACCGTGTGTCTCTTTAACCATGCAATCTCTCAACTGTTTGTTGTCATATTGTTAGAAATTTTTTATGTTTGGAAAATTTGTTATGGTTTTTTTTTAAATACCCAACATATTGCATTAGGGTAGTGGTTTCATGTGTAGTCATTTCAAACATGAAAGGACATATTTATAAATACACAAAAGTTATATACATAATGTATGTATAATACACAACATGTATATGAAAAAAGCTTAAATATAAGAGAAATGTTAGCACTACAAAGGATAGATGTGTGGAATTGGTTGAATCTGAAAATGTGCAAATATAATATTGCAAAATTGGCTGAGATGGAAACCAAGAATTGAAGAAGGCAACTAAAAGATTAAGTAAAACACAAACTTAAGTTTCAAAATAAACATTAAATGGCGGATGACTTTCAACACCGCTTATCAAAAAGGACATGAAACACACAGTAAAATATTGAAACACTAATAGAGTAATATTAACAAATTAAAGGTTAAAATGATTGCCACATATATGAAACATACATCAAACATAAAATTACTTTAAATTGCATCAATTAAGAAATCTAATTAAAAATCTGCCAAAAATATCAGGAAATTTTTTACTTTCTATATGAAAATGCACATTCAATGAAAAATGAAAACTACACAAGTTACTTAGTTAAATATATGTATATGTGTAAAGTGCGGTATATGAAACATGAAAATAAAACAAAGCAAAATAGTCTCAGCAAAAATCAAATGGTACAAGGTTGTGTTAGAATATTTTTATGAAAAAACAGAAAAACATGCGTTTTATTATATATATTATGTACAAAAACACAAATGACAAACATGATGAAAATTAGCAAGAAATATCTAGATAGGTAGCAAATTAGAAAGAATAGGTACCCACGTGCAGGGCTCACCAACCCTCAAGTGCCCAAGTTCCAAAAACACAAGCTAAATAACCAAAACACATTAAAGTTTTTTAAAAAACTAGTCTAGCAAGTGCAAGTTAGTTACTAGATTGAGAAAGAATCTAATGTGGGGTGGGGTTTGTGTTGGGGGGGGGGGGGGGGAGGGGTTTAGTGGGCCTACCATTTTGGGTTCCTAATCTCAACTATTTAGTATAAATAAAATTGGCTGGGTCCCGGCTTTCTATTAAGCCCACTTGAGTCTGCTCCCTCCTCCCACTTCCCTCTTCCTCCTCCCCCTCCTCCTCCTCCTCCTGCTGCTACTGCTGCTGTTTTTGCCCACTTTGGTTTTTGAAAGGCCCGGTCCCACATAAGTATACTGCATCCCCGTCCCCTCCCCAACCCTCCTCCAGCTATTTGTCTCTTCGTGTCTCTCTCTCTCTCTCGTCTCTCTTTCGCTCGCCCTCTTTCTCGCTCTCGTTGTGTTTGTGTTTCTTGTTGTTTGGTCGTTTGCAAAATATTTTGAGGTTTGTTGTTGTTGTTTGATTCTTTTGAATACTTTTGGGCTTTTTTTTCATAATTGCGAAAGAAAGCTAGCTAGCTCGCTCCCAAACAGGCAGGTTTTCTGGAGTGATTCTTTGGAAGAACTACTACTACTGGTGCTTTCATGTGGCCAGCGACAATTGAAGGAGAAGAAGAATTTTTCGTGCCCAATTGTGTGGTTGATCAGCTTCTTCCTTCTGCCTGATCTTGCTGCTGCCGCTGCAGTCTGGTTTATTTCACGCTCCTGGAGCTTGGGTGTTGTGTTTCTGATCATGATCTGCAGGACTAGTGAGGAGGCTTTTAGAAAGCGGTGCTTAGCAGCTTGCAGGTTTTGGTTTGGTTCGGTTTGGTCGTGATCCGTTAGATATATTTGGAGAGCTGGGAATTATTAAGCTTAGCCGGATTGATCCACTGCTGCAACCTAGATGCAGCAAGCTGTGATTTGTTTGGCGAATAGTAGCGATCCCACGAGATTAGCACAGAGCTAGTTGTTTTGCTGTTTCCTTGTTGATCGAAAGCAGCTAGAATTATTATTACCACCCTTTTTTTTCTCTCTCTCTGATCTCTCTCGACTGCTCATGCTAGCTTTTACGTCTATTGATCTTGTGCAAGCTGCCCAGTCTAGCCCTGATTGTCGACGAAGCTTGCTGCAGAGATTGAATCCGAGCTGCAACTAGCAGCAACTAACGCCAGCCGTGCAGCAGATAATAATTTAGCATATGGCAGCTGCAGCAGCGCCCGCGTGCATGGGAATCAGCAGCAGTGCAAAAGTGGTTTGGCATGAGGAGGATATAATAAAGGAGCTGCATGAGCAAACGGCAGACGGAAACCAGCAGTTGCTGGCGGCAGACGCGCCTGCTTGGCTGCCTCCCGGCTTCCGCTTCCATCCCACGGACGAGGAGCTGGTGAGCTACTACCTGGCCAAGAAAGTGTGCAACAGCAGCTTCGCAGTGCATGCCATAGCCGAAGTGGACCTCAACAAATGCGAGCCCTGGGAGCTCCCTGGTACCTACTGAGCATCCCAGCTCCTGCAGTAGACGTGCATGCTCTAGGCCAGAAGCAAGCGATTTTTTTTCTTTCTTTCTTTCTTTCTCACGGACGGACTGTGCACATGACAGGTTGCTCTAGAACCTAGTCCAGCTGAAGCAGGATCAGCAAGAGCTTTGTGTTTCCACAGATCTGTTGCTCATGAGATTGTCATCGATATTCAGCTTCTCCTCCTCCGTTATTTAGCTGTAGTACTGCAGGTCCAGGAGCTGCTTCCGCTTCGTGATCCGAGCTGCTGTTGAGCAGTGATCAGGCGCAGTACTAATATCTAAATTTGGTGGGACCGTGTTTGTTGTTGCAGAGAAAGCGAAGATGGGAGAGAAGGAGTGGTACTTCTTCAGCTTGCGCGACAGGAAGTACCCGACGGGGATGCGGACCAACAGAGCAACGGAAGCCGGGTACTGGAAAGCTACAGGGAAGGACAGGGACGTGGTAACAAGACGCAGCAGCAGCAGCAACAGCAACAGCGCCTGCAGGCCGCCTGCTGCACATGATCAGCAGCTGGTGGGCATGAAGAAGACTCTGGTGTTTTACACAGGCCGCGCTCCCAGAGGCGAGAAGACCAACTGGATCATGCATGAGTATCGACTGGTCGACGCCGCCGCAGCTGCAGCTGGTGGCGCTGTCAATTCCAGCACCCACGATCTCCATCCCCCAGCAGCTCGCATCAACCAGGTACAACAACAACAACAAAGTTCCAAATGTTTCCGGCCGCCTGTTGATCTCTTGTACTTCTTGTTCTTCCTGACGTTCTTGTTCTTCTTGGTCTTGATTGTTGGGTGTGTGTGTGTGTGTGTTGGTGGTACAGCTGCAGGATGAGTGGGTTGTTTGCAGGATTTTCCAGAAACACCATGCAGGCGCAGGGGGCAGTAGCTTGGGGGGGAAGAAGTCTAGCTTTCTCTACTCAGATTCACGGTTTCTGCAGGAAGCCGCACTTAGCTACCAAAGTCTTGATAATACTGCAACAAGATCCGGCTCACTTCCTAGTGCAGCACTCTGCTGCAGCTTGGATCATCGTCATCATCGTCATCGCTCCCCAAACCACCATGATTACCACCAGCAGCTGGCCGCTACTACTGTCAACACTCGGACCGACGACGGAAACTTTGCAGATTGTGAAACGTCGTGTGGCGGCGGCGCAGCAGCAACTGTAGGGAATGATGAAGACACAGCAGCTAGCAGTCATGGTAATATCATCTCAGCTGATTATTACTATCAGCAGCAGCAAGAAAGCAAAGCCACAATGGAGTCCATGATTCTGCATCAAGCTGCAGATCATCACACGGCCGGACTTGATCTCAGCACAAGCATGGCCTGCAAGCAGCTTTATCATCCCAACTACTATGATGAGCTAATTCAAGACTCCATCTCCTCTGGGGACAAGAATGTGATCAGTATCATCATGCAGCAGCAACCTGCAGGCAGCTTTGCTTCTCATCAAGGCCAGCTGCAGCAAGCTGCTGCTGCTGCATATGGACAACACCCAAATCATTTGATGTCAAGCAAGTCGCTTGCAGATCTTCATCAAGCACGCTTCATGAGCCGGGGTGCAAAGGCAGAACCATACAGTTGCTATGATCAAGCAGCAAATGATGAAGCTGCACAAAGAAACAACAACAACCCCATGTCAAGAGCATTGAGCTATGGCTCAAGGGGCTTGAGCATGGCAGAACATCCGGTTTTTAGTAGTGAACCTTTGCAAGGTTCAGGTTCTCCATGTGTCACACAAAGTCTCACGTGTGGGGTGCAGGCTGCAGGGGATCATCATCATCATCATCATCACCTGCTGCAACCTGCAGGCAACCTGTTTTGCTACAAGATTAACAACAAATTATATGGGTTTTCTGATTCTACTCTCGACCAACTTGCAGAGTGCATGTTGGCATAAAACCTAACCCACCTGCAGGGCCATGGCTGGTGGTGCTCTGAGCCTTGAAGTCAGGAGATTTGTGGAACTATCTGAAGGTGCAGGCTCTTCCCAACCTGAAGTGCATGCTTGTACAGCTACTGTGTACAACTAAGGGTTTCAAGTTCTGGAGCTTATAGATTGACCAGTGATGGTGGTGTCAGGGGCCTTTGGTTGCTCTGTGACGACAGTCAGAGGCATTGGTGATGCATGGTTGGGGCTTTTACCTGGGCTTTGGTTGCTCAGACTGTGAAGAAAGCCAGAGCCAGCATTGGAACCTGCATGGTTAGGGCTTTGGTTTCTCTATGAAGAAGAAAGCCAGAACTGGCATTGATTGATGATCAATGAGTTTGGGCTTTGGTTGCTCTGTGAAGAAGAAAGCCAGAGGCAGAGAGGGACAGTGAAGTTAAATTCTGTAATTTTTCAACAATGTAAAATCATGTTTAGAGAGACAACAGAAAAACTGCATCTGAGTCTGAGGTAAATTGCCACCACTTCAATATGTAAAATCATGAAGAAAGATTATGCCGGCCTGGCAAATAGGAGGCTCTAGCTACATAACTGCTTCACAATCAGAAAGGGGATTTCAGAATGCCTTCCAATCTGCCTTGTGCAGTAAGTAAATTGTTTGTAATATACCTATGCAGTGCATGTTTGGCATCAAGAAATGCAAGAGCCTGGGAAGGGTACAACAGATTAGTGATTGCAATTTTTGTGGTAAAAAAATGAATCTCAAATGCTGCTCAATTTTAGAGCGTGTCACATGATCTGGTTGCATATCATGAACTGGGCTTCCATAGAAACTGCAGAAATTTGTGGAACTGAAATGTACCAAATGGGTGGGTGTCAATCAGCAAGCCTGAACAAAAACTTGCCAAAAAAAAAAACAACCATCACATTTTAGAGCTTTAATATTAGACCACTGATAATTAGCAAACTGGTCTAATAATTAGCAAACTATTCCCACACTGTAGAGATCTGCTAAACTCAATTCTTGTTTATTCAAGTATATATTACAGGCCACATTCTCACGTTGTCACTACATATTGTGCAAGAATACTCAATCCCATGGTCATGGGTTTCATTTATCAAACATTGAAATTTCATATACATAATCAATCTATACTAGTTGCTGTTTTAAACAATGGAACTTCAGTAGCAGTGTTGCAGCACAAGAAACGGATCATCTATTCCTCTACAGCACATGTGTAACTAAGCACTCTGTGTGTTTTGGAAGTTCATTCTTTCTAAAGATTTTATGAACATCATCAAGTTTTTGCTTTCTATAATCTCTCTCTCTCTCTCTCTCTCTCTCTCTCTCAAACTCCATATATCTGCTTCACCCAACTTCCCTTCCTTGTGTACTTTGGCTTATCGCAATTAGAGTTTAGATTACATCTAAACAAAACCCACCCAAATAGTATGTGTAGATCTGCATCATTCAACAAGTAAGTAGCATGGACACCCAATGAACAACGACACACTGAAAATTATTATTATTCCTATTACATTATGGTGTCATTTGATCTTTATAGTTGTGAACACTGAGTGAAAATGAATGTGGATTGAAGTGATGTAAATCTCCCAACTCATTCAAACATCACAAAGAATGGTTTAACAAATTGAACAAAAGAGCTCTGAAATTTCTTGAAGTATGTGTTGCTTGGTAAATAATGTGTTGGAATCTTCTTCTTCTTCTTCTTGGTCAAAGGCATATGTATTGAATGAGAATTTTTTTCACAATTCTGCCATAAGAACACTCTAGAAACAATTGAAACTTGACATCAATATGTTTAGTTTGCCTATGGGAATTTCGGATTAATAACCAATAGTTTCAAATGGCTAACTAATTTGTCACTGTGGAAAGAGTAGTTCCAGTCAGCATTTTTTTAAATGAATTTTGTGATGTAGCCAAAGTGGCAGTTCCATCCATAGGAAGATTTAGTGAAAGTGGTGATTATCCATACAAACATGACCATAAAACAATAGAGCTAGTAAAGAGATTTCCGATCTTGGGCATCTGAAATGGCATAATCAGCATTAGCATAAACCGTAAGAGTGCAACCTTTGAAAGAGGAATTAAGTACATGTAGATAGTGTGTGAGCAATAGACTCCTTGCAATAAGCAATAATCCATTGAAAATTGCATTCTGATGAACAGGACAAGTATGTTGAGAGAATTTGGAGACTGTACTAACAAAAATGATATGTCGAGGTTGGTTCTATGGGTACATGAAACCATTCCATTTTCCTTGGCAAAGCAAATTTTGAGGGCAAAAGGAATACGAGGTTCACTATACCATGAACACCCATAAGGTTGACATGGTTATGGATCTCATGCTCACAACTTGTTGGAGGCTAACAACTTAATTTTGTCAACTATAACAATTTTTTTGCTCTTTTTTTGGTACATGTGCATGAGGTTGGGTTGATTTGAGCTAAAAAGAGCCATCTCATGGATATATATGCGTTTATATTTCTATATATACATGTTTGTAAGTCTCATAAACTAGCTAAGATCATGTTGAAAATGTATGTTATAGTTGTAAAACATTCTTTTTTTATATATTGATCTAACATTTGGATAAATTTGAAAATAATTCAACAAATATAAATATTTTTAAACATATGTTAAAGCCTATAACCAATGTTTTTTACCATAATGAAACAACATAAAAACATTATTTCAACATTATTTTCAACATTGCTCCAAAAAATTTCAATCAATCCCATGTTGTCACATTGACTTGCCAAGACTAATCTCAATTGACTCAAGAAACATTAAGTGCTCCTTTTAACCGGATTATCCCTTGACTATTGTTGTTTCTATCACATTTTTAATTTTAAAATCACTAGCCATGGTTAAATTTTCATAAATCACTCAAATAAATTTCTTTGGATATTTATCCAACGGCTCTTCTATCCATGAATATCCAACCTTGAAAAGAGTAGGAGAAAAATATGCCTATATATAAGTGTAAGATTCTACCTATTCTTAAGATGTAGGCATAAGAACCCTCTTCCTCCTTATACCCCTCATAATCTACTACCCAAGAACTTGTTTTAAAAAAAAAAGCTTTCAACCCAATTTTGGACTTAAGCACCCACTTCTTTTGAATCCTTAGACATTATTTTAAATCCAATCGTTTACATATACATATTACCTACATAAGATGTAGTTCATGGCCTAGATGAGAACATCAAAATTTCATCCCCAATCACACAACACCATGTAAATAACTTGTTGAGGTGATTACAAAGTCACTTGACTTCCATGGTTAGTGGTTTTTTCTTTGAGTCTCTCTCTCTTTTCATTTCACCTCACATAAGGACCTTTCTTAAAGCATGTTTTCACATTCCTACATGTTCCATAAGGTGTTTCGACTTTCCTTTGCCTTATATACTAAGGACTTCTCTTAAGGCATGTTTTGATGTTCCTACACACTCCACAAGGATGTTCCATAAAAATCATCTCAAGCCGTCATTCTATTGTTCCCAAATGTTCCCTATGGCATTTTGACAATTGTTGTCTTTGTTTGAAGAATGACATGGTGATTGTGAAACTTTAGTAAGCTAAAGGGAGTTTCTAGGGTTTTGGTAAGGGGTATGATTTGATTAAGGTACCTTTTTTTCTAGTTATTTTGACAAGTTGTGTTACAAACAGAAATGGTAGTTACGTACAACATAACTATTCCCTTGCACACAAATCATGAATAGTAGTAACAAGTATGACAATACTAATGTTAGTACAAACAAACTGTGACAAAAGTTTAACCAACCTTCCAAACTTCTTCCTCACAAGATAGGCAAACAAGCTTATCATGACTATAGTGCGACAACATTGTGTGTATCTTAGTCTTGGAATAAGATTGTCATGTTGACAACTTGTAGATAATTAGAGCTACATGTAATTAGTTCCTTTCAAAGCCAAAGTGGTGGGTCTCCTTTCCTAGCTAAACAATGTTTAAACTATTGGAGTTCCACATTGTTGTAAACCAACATTATGCAAAATGAAGACAAAGAGGGAACCGATAGTATGGGTCTAAAGGATCTCACCTAAAGGAAAGAGGCAAGGGGATTGAACCTTGGCTATGAAGCCCACCAACAGACCAAAACATATCACAATTGTCATAAGGGAATAAAAGAAGAAGAAAGCATGGCAATGTGGTTACTTGCAAGGTTTTTTGTTTTGAAATTTATGGTTTAGTACTTAAAACTATTAGATTTTTAATTAAATCTATTATTGTGGGTTGGGGTTGGAATAATGTTATTTAGTTATGTGGTTGGGTACCTTAGGTACAACACATTACCTAGTTGGGTGGGTTAGAATTAGCGTTGTTTGGCTTCAGTTTTTGGTTGGCTTGAAGTCTCAATTTAATTTCTTCTACTATGCTTAAGGTGTAAGGTTTTTAATTAGGGTTAAATGAGATGAGGGTTTAGGGTTTTGGCTAGGTAAAATGGGTTTGGTGTCATTAGGAATGGCAAATCTCACCTTTTCATCGACCCCAAAGTAGCAATGGGCATCATAGCTAAAGGCTGATGTCGAAACGATCCCTATGGACAATTGCAATACAACTTTAGTTTGTCATCCTATCATTCCCATCCCCTATATTATGTCTCAACTAGTTTCTTCACCCTCACATGGTATGTCAGCACATTTTACCCCTAGTTTGCTACATCAGCCACACATTACTTCTCAACCATTAATGTCCACGATGGGGCCCCCACCTTCACATCCCCATGTTTTGTGTCTCGCATGTGGTTGTCCTTTCATAACAAGGGCAAGATTAGCTCATCACCAATTAACATGTTATGCTCATAAACAATCATTAACTATGAGGGTTGTGATGCTTATAACATTACCAAATTCCCCCCCTATTATACTTTGACATGGGTCACATTCATTGATATCATTGATGTCTTCCATCTAAGTTTATTACACCCCCATTCATACCATCATATTTCATATGTTTTTCACATTGATGTTCAACATGCCTTGCATATTCTTGTAATTTTAATCCATATGAGTATTGACCCATTTGGCATTGTAACTTGGCATACATTTTTTTCTTTTCCCTTTTTAGTGTTTGTTTTTTCCTCCCCGAAGTGGCAAGAAAGGTCAATAAAAGACTTATGCCCACCTCTATCGATACATAGCAAACAATTAGTAAGCATTACAAGAACACATGATTAAAGCCCAAGCTTTAGCTTTTTGGAGATTTTTGCTAATATTTTTCCACCTCCATCGGCACGATTGCATTGCATGAGGGCACTTGCACATGTAGGAAAATATGTTTAAGTAGTGTGTACATTAGCTCCAATAATTTCAACAATCCCATCCAATGAAACCATGGTAGCCTTTTGCCTTCTTCATCCATTAGTAAAGGTCAACCTCCCCCTTTTTGTAAATGATTTTCATCCAAAAATGGATGTTACTTTAAATTTATTTTTGTTTTGGCATGTTTATCACGTCTTTCATCTAACAATCCTTTAAGTATGGTGTATGAGGTTTTACAAGATTATTTTGTCCCAGATGATTTTTTGAATGATTTCCAATTTTTTTTAATGTATGTGGGCACATTGTTCATGGTCATGTTCCCCCATTTGTATCACATTTGCTTGCAACATCACAATTATTAATTTTACAAAAACAAATGGAAAATATTTGACTTATAATGATTGGAGAGGTAATCTATTGATTAGTTGTTTTCACACTTACCATTCAATTCAGGGATAAATTTGTGAAACATTTTAATCCTCATTAATTTGGTTTTCTGACATGGGGTGAATGTGAGATGATGGTCCACACAATTCATGTCATGTGGGATTTGCATCCAAGTTGGGTGGTATTACAAGTGGATGTTCGTAATGTCTTCAATTCTATATCACAGAAAACCATTTTTCAAGAATTATAGTTTTCCATAAGTACCTTGGATCAATTTTTCCCATTTGTCCAATAATTTTATGCATTCCCATCCCCATTATATTTTTCACAAGCTTCTTGACATGGGGATCTCACTATAATTTTGTCTCAATTTGATACACAATAAGAGATCCTTTGGGGGGAGCATTATTTGCATTAGCACATCTTTGTGTTGTCCACTTTACTACAACAACCCACCCTACTTGTGTTTTTCCCTCACTCGTTGATGATACGCATATTGTTGGTCTTATTTCAAATGTGGTAGCCACCTTTTTACAACTACATGTAGAATTTACAACATTAAGATTTTTCACTCAACCGATGAAATGTGTCATTTGATTTCCACAAGGATTAAACCCATCCATATCACTTCCTCCAAGTTTTTTTACACTCAACACAAGTTTTTATATTCTAAATGCACCATTTAGTTTATGTCATTTGTGGAGTCCTTTGCCATATAAACACTTCAAAAAGATCTTAACACCATACCTAACCTCCCCATGTTTGTAAATCCACAAGTAACTAGCATACACCAAGTTTGATTTGCATACCATGGTTACACTAAAAACATTATTGGGTGTGGGATCTTTTGGCATTATGGTGGGTCATTTGGTTCATTGCCAAGTCATTTTATTTAGTTTTATAAAGGAGCTCGGCCTTTCTTCAATGGTTCAACTTACTACCCCTACCTTCTTAAGACGTTGGGCTATGATCACTCCTACATTTGTCATTTGTTTTCGACAAGGTGATCACATTATTCTTCTTGATGCAATGGCACATATTAAGAACGAAACTTTTCCCTTCTAAGTGACACTACACGATACCCAAATTGCCCATTCTCAAGTCCCCCCCTTTGAAAGTCTTGTGGTATAATCAAATCCTCACTTAAAGGCCTTTATAATAGATTGCTTACATGAGGAATTTGCCACACTTGTAATAGATGCTCCTTTAGATGCCACATGAACATGTTTCTAATCTTGTGTAGGTCCAACTACAAATGTTTATTTATAAACCCATCCTATCACACCTACATTCCATTTATCCTTGGTTCACTTCCTTATGATGTTACGTACCCACCTTAGCTTGTCACATCTTATAATTGTACATCTTTCACATTGTCAATGTGAATATACCATTGATGATTTAGGTATCCACTTGCTTCTGTGCCCATGTGGAAATGAATGAACTACAACCCACAACATGATTCAAGATACCATCGTCACTATTGCTTTGGAGGGTGAAGCACTTGTACAAAAAGGGTTTCCCCTATTACATTTGACACCAAATCAATATTCTTATCATGAAAGACAGCTTTTGGACCTTAACGAATGTTGTCATAACCGATCTGACTCACCCAGACATGGTATAATGCACATCATCCATGACAACACATGCAACAACAATTACTGCTTAAAACAAGACACAATTATACATTGAACACGCACTCAAAAACGACTTTATTCCCCTTGCCATAGAGATTTATGGTTATTTTCTTTATCATTTCGACTCTTTTTTGACTACTTGGGCTAAAGCCACTATAGCCCATCATCAAAGGTCTTCTTTAATTCTCGGGATGATTATTTCTTATTATCAACAGCATATGTCCATAACCCTCCAACGTGCGCAAGCCATTGTGATTCTTCAACATGGTACCATGCTTGAGAAACAATCCTGATCTCTTCCACAATCATCTCTTCCACAATCATAGCTAATACACTTCCATCACTAGCTGACTTGTGACAAATGACACCTTTTTAGTTTACCGTCTTATATTTTATTAGTGTATTAGTGGTGTCCTGATTGTTGTATTCTTTAGTGACTTATGTTCTGGGGCTTTTATTTGCCTTGTACTTCTTGTGGATGGGTTCCCATGCCTGCCCTTTTCTGATATCTGGGGTTTTTCTTCTTTTGTTTTTGTGACATGGAGAAAGAGACCAGTGTTGGGCGGTTATTAGAAACAGGAACAGACCCCTAAACAGTTATCAGGGTGGTTCTTAGGATTCATAACCATGGGTGTCAAAAAAATCAGAGACCTAATCCTGGTAGGTATATAGACCACAATTCTCAAAAGAAAATTTGACAAAAACCAATAACCAGCAGCCCCCCCCCCCCTATTAAAATTTAAAAAAAACAAACTTCCGGTTCTTTGACGGTTCTTTCATGAAAGCTTCCAGATCTTTGCTGGTTTTTTCACCAGGACCAGCAATTCTTTGCTTCTGATTTTTTCAAAGAACCGGAATTGATGGTTCTCTGACTCTGAAATACTTCAAAGAACTGAAACCAGCAGTTCTTTGAAAATTCAAGTAATGCCACAACACTGAAAGAGACTTGTGATCTAGATTTGTAATGCAGATCCAACTACTTTGTCTACATGTTGTTGCTGCTGATGATGAGCTTTCATTCTGTCACAAAACCAGAGTTGATTTTGCACAATTCAGGAGTTTTGGGTTCAAGCTACACATTGAGCCTTTGGAAGAGCAGCGACATCATTGTTGATGATTTCTGGGTGATAATTCTCCTCGCTTCATTGTAGTGTGGCCACTGCCTTTTTTTGAAGTTTGTTGCATTGAGCTTCTTCTTGTCTATGCCAAAATCCAAAGTTCTGGATGTTGTTGTTGCATTGGGCATGGCGGATGTGTTCTCTACCTTGAGCAGCTTCAAATGTACCAACCAGTAGCAGCAGTAGTGTTTTTGGGGAGCTCATGCAGAGCCCCCCACTTTTCAACTGGTTTTGATGGGTTGCTTTCAAATTCCATCATTAACGGGTGGTCATTCAATCAGTGATCCACAGTTTGGGAGGCCACAAGTTTGAGCTCAAAGTTCTTGGAGGAAGAATTTGAGCAATCCACATTGAAGTCTGGTTAGAAATGTTTCCAGCTTTGGGGGGCAAGTATCCTCAGTCAGAGCCCCAGTGCCTGGAGATGGAAATTCTAACATTTTTGGTTTGAGACGAACAACTGAGGGAGCAACTACATCTGACAAATCAGCTTCTGAATTCATCATGTTGTTGTTCTCAGATTGTCAATTGCAAGTTGTATTGTGTTGTGGAGTTGCTTAGATTTCTGTATGTACAAATGAGGGTAGGCACCAGTGTAGACATCTGTGACATGCATGGTGGCTCTTAAACCCAAAACCCTTGATCCTGATCTCCAACTGTAAATTTGCTGCTTTTCAAGTATTTTAGCATTAGACATGTACATTTGGGAAATGTGGGAGAAGCTTTTTCCCAAGTTCTGAATCACAAGACAGGTTTGTGTACAAGCTGAATATTCTGTTGCAATATTCTCCATATTTGTATCTGTCAGATGATAGTGAGATCTATTTGTTTGAAACATGTGTTTCCTGCCAGAGGAACTGGAGATATTGACAGAGGCAGATGTTTCTCTTTCTAGCGTGTTGCTGGTTATCTTCTCGTTGAACATGTCTGCATGCTGTTGATAAGAACATGCTGTTTTATGCAGACATATCTAACTTCTTGAAGAAAGAATTGGGAGAAGGTGAAGACCAAGTTTTGCATCAATACCTGGTTTTCCAATTTAGGTATGTCTGGTATTCCTTTGGAGAGCTTACATAATCTTTTGACCCACCTTCCTGCCTATCTCTTCTCCATCCAACTTAATAAAGCACAAAACTCCATCTTATTTTGTTTGCATGAGCAGAACATGAGCACACAGACAGTGATGATAAAACCATGCTGACATGCACAGATGCAACCTCTTGATGTTACATTTCTGGGAAGGATTTCTTTGTTGTCTTCACATTGTTTCAGGTGCAATATCTGAATGAAAGTTTCTCCAGGCAGTTCCAGTTCAGTGTTTTTTGCATGTGCATGGTGTTGGTATTGATCTCCAGCTGAAGGTATAGAGGACTTCAAATGGAACATCAAAATTGAAATGTCAAGAACTGGCCTCCATTCCATAATACTGTTGACATTTTTTCCATATAACAAGACCCAACTGGCTAAAACCATCCCTCAAGTATTGAACATTAGATAATTAAGATAGTGTGTACTTCATAATTTTTTTCACTAGGAGAATCCTATCTCAAAAATCACCATACTTCTGGAATTTTAAGTTTAGTTTTTTTTCTTTTTCCTTTCCTTTTTGCATTACCCTCCATTGAGGTTTGGCGAATTGATTTCTCTCACTCATTGCTCTAGCCACAACAATTGTATGCATCAGTCTAAGAACTCAGTTGACAAACATACTTTTTTCCAAACTTTGGCAAGTAGAGACATTGTTTAGCTCATTGCACTTTTGGTTTGTGTGTGGGTGTGTGTGTTTTGTTTGCTGCACTCTCTAAATGAGACCAGGTTCATTTTCATGTATACCAAGGCTCTGGTTGGCAGCCAGCCATCCATCCAGCCAGCCAGCAGCCCCAATCTCTGGCACCCAACAAGAAAAAACCATCAAGGAATTGAAAGAGAGAGCACCACCACCACCCATCACTGCATCACCATGATCTGGGACCCAACAAGAAAAGAAATCAGCAAGGAACTCTGTGTGTGTGTGTGTGTGTGTGTGAGAGAGAGAGAGAGAGAGAGAGATTTGAGAGAAAGATCATAGCTGTAGGGTTTAGGGTTTGGTAGGAAGGTGGTCAGATTGGTGGAAACAATCAGAATGTTGTGTGTTTGGATAGAAGCTGGAGGAAGAAGAAAAAGAAGCAGAGGAACTGTGTTTTGAGGGTGGTTCGTTTGTGGGTTGTGATTAGGTGAAGAGAAAGAAATAGAGAGGAGGAAGAAGAAGAAGAAGTTGGGGTTTTGTATGAGATGGAGAGGGGTGGGAGATGTAGGATTTTGAGTCTAGGAATTCAGGCCTGGCGAGAAGCTAGAAAGGAAGGAGAAAGAAGAGCAAGAAGTGGAGAACAACTTGGTGGTAGTAGGGGAAAGGCTACTCTCGCATACGAGGAGATTGTGGTGCCTGCCAAGGAGAGTGGTGGTGGTGGTGGTGGTGGTGGTGGCGGCGACAACAAGAAGGTGCGCACGGCTTTGGTGGTGCATGGCTTGTTGGGTGCAGGACGTAACTGGCGCACGGTTGCAAAGCGCTTGGCAACTGCTGTAGTAGAAGAATCCAGCAGCTCTTCAGGATGGCGAATGGTGCTAGTGGATCTTCGGAATCATGGAAACTCCGCTAGATTGCCCGGTTTCATCCCACCGCACGACATTCCAGCGGCGGCACGCGACTTGGCGGAGCTGGTGCAAGCACAAGGCTGGGAATGGCCGGACGTCATGATCGCTCATTCTCTCGGCGGCAAGGTGGTGCTGGACTTCACGCAAAATGCCGCCGCTGGTTCCTACGGTCCCGCAGTCCTTCTTCCCAAGCAGGTATGGGTCCTGGACTCCGTTCCTGGCGAGGTGGAGACGGAAAACTCCGACGGCGAAGTGGAGCGCGTCCTCGCCGCTTTGCAATCCATGCCGCATCCCATCCCTTCTCGCAGATGGTTGACAAATCGCATGCAGGAGTTAGGATTCTCCAAGAGTTTGGCAGATTGGATGGGGAGCAATCTGCGGCGCATCGATTCTGCAAGCGAGAACATGGAGTGGGTGTTTGATGTCCAGGGAGCGCACGAAATGTTCCTCTCTTACAGGAAACTCAACTACTGGTCTGTGCTGCAGAAGCCGCCGCAAGCCTCGCACATTGCGTTGGTTCGCGCTGCCTTGAGCGATCGCTGGACGCCTGATATCCTAGCGCAGTTGGAAGCCGTGGTGGCCAACAAACCTCACAACGTCTCCTACCACGTTGTGGAGAACGCGGGCCATTGGCTGCACATCGAGAATGCCTCGGGCTTGATTGCCATCATGGCTCCTGTTCTCGCCCAACTCTCCTAGTCCATGGAGTTGCTTGCATGCTTTCTTCACCAGGCAAGTCAGTCTGGCTTGTTGCTCATTACACACTTTGCCATCTTCTCTCCTACACATGCACAGAGTTCAGATCTGTCACTGCAGAGTGAGGATTGGTCACCTCCTTCTTTTTCTCCTTGATCTGCTTTTTCTCCTTCCTTTCTTCACAATCTTATCTTCCACACAAAGCTAAGATCTGTGCATTGCAAAGTGAGGACTGATTTTCTTCTTCTTCTCTCCATTGTTCAAAGGACTTCTTGAACTGAGAAGTAAGAACCAATTGCCTCCTCTACCTTTTTCTCTTCCTCCTCTCAGCCTCCTTCTTCTGAGTCTTCTCCCTGCACAGATTTTTGCGCACCGAGGAGTGAGGATTGATCACTGAATGCATTAAGTTTTTGTGAGATTGTTTATTAATCAGAAAAAGATAATAATTCAAGAGCATTGTCCTCAGAAGTTCCATCAAATACATCAGAGGTTGGGAATATATATTGACCTCTTTTGAGAGATCCAGTCTATACATGATTGTCCTTCACATTGCCATTTCTTCAAACACAATTCAAGTATACAGAGGAGACCAGAGGGGATGTAGTAATCCTTCAGTAATAGACAGTGAGTTCCAAGAGAAAAACACACATGTGGCAACACAGTAGACTCCAGCTGCTTTGTACAGTAGAGGAGTGCAGACAACATTCCCCATTTTAGGTGATCATTCCACATACCTACGACAATGGTGAAGTCTGCAAGAGCAAATGTGTACTAATGTGTAGATGCTTTTGTTTCCATCTGCCCAATTGCTCTCAATCTATGATTAAAAATATCAGCAGGTGGCCTGGTGGGTTTCCCCAAGCTACAATGCTACCATAGTCTCCAAATTGAAACTATTCCTTGACTCTTGATCTCAAAGTCACTCACAAGTTTGTCATGAGTTTTAGCTTCTCCAAATCTGGAATGTGCCTTCACCACAGCTTAAGGTATTGACCTCCAACCATCTACAGATGATTGCAGGTCATCAAGTACCAGATATTCACAGACCAAACACATGGTAATGTTATCTATGAGACTGCAGCAGAGAATAAACTCCACAAGAGCACACTGTGAAGGTAACAGAACATCACCTTCATTGTGCATGTTACCATGGTTGACCTATATCTTGACAATATCATTGTTGTCTCCACTTTTGGAAGCCAACAAATTCAGACAAGGATGATGGAACAGCCAAGCCTGACACAGAGAATTCCCTGACCACAGAAAGTGTACATAGGTACCTGGCAGGCAGATGGACCAGAGTTCCATCTAAAGCAGCCAAAGTTGAGATATAATATTGTTGCATTTATCTGTTTGTAGTGTCATTTTGACTAGTGAGCTTTCTATTTACATGCTCAATAGCACATCAATAATAAAAATGGTTTTGCACTCTGCATGCCACAGGCAGGGTTATGGCATCACTATCAATAGATAGGTGGTATCCTAGTGGGGTGCCCCACTGGATGTACAATCATAATAGGTGACTGCACTTTCTTTGCTGGGAAAACAGGAGTGGCAACAAAACTAACTAGAATCCACAAGCCCTTATTTCCCTTCTGTTGAAGTCCTCCTTTTGTTTGCAACAATCTCGATCAATGTAGATCTATTTTATTCTCAGTGTCTGCTTCTTTTCTGCCAGACTTGCTTTGCTTTGAGAGAGATCTGCCAAGCTTGTACCAGGATATTCCAGACTGATAACTTGGAAGAGTAGTCAACGGTGGAACAACATCTCGCAGCTGCTGCACCTCCACAAATGTGGCTGAATCCATCTCTATCTGGGCAATCTGAACAGCTCCAAGGAGTTTTTCCGGAAGCTCATCCACTGCTTGAGCTTCAATCAGAAAAGCCATGTCTATAGTCACTGAAGTCACATACCCTAATGCCAGATGCAAGATGGCATTCGCAACAGCAGATGATCCAATATCAACATCAATCTCAAAGTAGTTTGCCCCTCTAATATAACGGCAAGTGAGTGCTTTTCCCAGCAAGCATACGGCATGGTTACCAACCGCTGCTTTCACAATCCAAGGCCCTCGCACAATCCGGTTGATGAGCTTGAATCTGCTATTCCTGAAGTTGTCATCCTCATGTATGAAACGATAGAGAAGAGAACCCTCCACAATTGGCTCATCCGTGACAAAGTAGAACACTGCACTGTAATGATCTCTCCCGGGCACTTGCAAATTGATGGCAAAGACATAAGACTTGAGAGCATCCCCGCATGCACACTCTCTATGCACTTGCATCACTCTGTTAGCTGGAAAAAAGAAAACAAGTCAAATAGCCCCAGTAGTCAGTCAGGAATCATCATGGTGCCTTCCTCTGCACAAGATGTTCTTGCATTAAACCCTAAGGTGACGAAGAGACACACTCAAGAAGAAAAACTTCCCGGCAACAAATCTGCATCATTCTTTCTTCTTCTTGTTCTTTTGTTCCGAAGGATTTCTTCATCTTTCCTCTCTGACGACAACGAAGAAGAAAAATTCACGTTACCTGGATGTGCAAGCACATGATCCAGGCGGGCGTTGGACTTCAACCAGTCGACAGCCAAGGGTTTGAAGAGCGCATCACCGGCTGCAACTTTCACTCGTCGCTGGAAGAAATTACTGCCTCTCACCAAGAAAGACGAAGCAGACGGGGTCGCCCATCCATTCCTACCATCGTCCACCTGCACATTCTGCAACGAACCACCTTTCCTCACAATCTCCTTCCAATCCTTCACCTCTTCGTGCATCATCTTCCCATTCTCCACCACCACCACCATCTCCTCCTCCATACTTCTTCTTCTTCTTCCCACTTGTGATAAAAAAAAAGTCCCCCGGTTCTTCCTCCTCCTCCTCCTCCGCTTCCTACTCCTCCTCAAAAACTCCTCATCCATTCTGCCATGAAGTCGAATAATAATAACCCCAATCACGAATGCATCCACAACAACGATCAAGAACAAGAAGGAGGAGATGATAATCCCCTCCCCCTTCCTCCTCCCCCGTCCTCCTCCTGTCCTTCCCCTCCTGCACCTTCTTCTCTCCTCTTCAAGCCTCCTTCTGCTTTGCGTACAAGAGCCTGTGCGGGCAGGCAGAGGAAAAGCGCATGTCCAAAATCTGGTAGGTAGCTAGCTAAGCTATCCAGTAGGTAGGTAACCTATCTGGTTGGTAGCTAACCCATCTTGTGGGTAGGTAACATTTCCGGTTGGAGGGTAGGTGACACATCTGGTTGGTAGGTAGGTAAACGATAATAATGTGGATATGTTTAGGTGGCCTGTTTACAGTGGTAGATATCTAGGACCATTTGCTACTGGTAGGTTTGTTAGTAGGCTGGCAGGTACCAGACTCTTGGAGATAAGTAGGTAGGTAGTATAGTAGGTACATGGGCCTGTTCTAATACCTAGTGGCCAGTGTTCCTCACCGTTGATTTAGCTCACTGACAAGTGTTCTCTCCCCTGTTGAAGTGGATCTGGCAGAACCTTAAGTGGAGCCAGAGCATTTCTCTTAGCCCACCTAGGAAAAGCCTGGGAAAAGGGCCGGAATGGGAACACAAAACCGGTTAATACTATGAACAGACCGGCCCAGTAGGGAGCGCACCACCACCCTTGCATGTGTTGACCCACTAGGTGGGCCAAGGAAGAAAGCACGGGGATATATATATAGCCTATAAGGGAACCCAGTTAGAAGTAGTAGATAGATAGATAGCCCGGTTAAGTGGAACCAAGGGGAGGATGCCAAGTGTGCTGAACCATTTGGTCACATATTTGTGGGGTGGAGGGGAACGGGAAGTGGGGTGGGGTTTGTGTGCGTGTTTTCGTGGTGACATGAAGGTGGCTGAAGAGCAATTTCTTTGGAAGCCCACTTGATTGATTTTTGGGGGGCATTTTTTTTTGTTTAATATTTTTTCATTTTTTTATTTTTTATAAATTTTATTAAATAATTTTGGAGAATAAATTATATTTCAAAAGATCCAAGCCCAAGTTTCTTTTTGTTTTTTTTTTCAAATTTGTCACTTGGGAACAATAGAGCATCCCAAGAGGGGACTTAGCAATAAATGGTAACAAATGCGTTGAAACCCGCCTAAACAATAAAAATAAATCTGTTGCAAAAAAATTGACTACCAAACTAAAATCTGAGTCAAAATGTGGCAAAACTTTTTCAAATTTTGGCAAATTTTTTTTTTCCAAAAAAAATTAAAAAAGAGGAATATGTGATAGAATTCTATTTTTATTTTTCACAATTATGTGAAATTATGCACCCAAAAAAAAAATGACAATTCTTGCCATAGACTAGGTCAAAATCATTCACACTCCCAAGTTTTGGTTTTTGGTCCCGGGCTGCCCACTTTTTTTAGACCGGGTCTAGTGTGGTGATAGATCATGGGAAGTTTCTATGGAAGCTAACTTATTCCGGTTTTTTTTTTAATAACTTTTTAAATTTTTTTGGTGTTATGGTAATAACCTTAACATGGACCTAACATTGGGTCTGGATCTTATGGAACCGTCAAAGCCCCTTGAGTATGTTGGGTACGTTGTCAAGCAAGCAAGCTCGTTAGTTTCGGACAATGAGCTAGGCCACACACCCAACATAATCATGGGCAAGGCCAAGACCATTCCATGACATTAATTAAGGCCTCGGTTAGCAGATTTAACCCCGCCCCAAAAATCTTAAATCGTGTTTAGTAAATGGATTTCGGTCATTAGTACTAGAGTGTAATCATCCATGCAATATCGTGTCCAAGAGTGTATATGATCATCACCAAAAGATTATGCCATATATTGTGGTCATATAATCTGCCACCCCGGAAATTAAATGACATAAGATTCTTGTCCGTGGGGAGAATTTTTTAGGGATGCAGGGGGGGGGTTAAAAACCAACGCTGGGGGGTTCTTTGATTTTGTTAATAACCGTCGGTTCCAGGTATTATTAAAAACATCGGAATCAAAGAGAGCCACCTGGTCCGGTTATTTCAAACCCCTGCTTCAGAATGGTCGAGTTCCATGGAAAGAACCGGAGGTTCTTGGGTGACTATTTGGCCTTTTTTTTGAAACATTGAGAACCTTTGATTATATTTCAAACCCAGGTATTTTGATTTTTTTTTTTTTGACAACTGCACACGGCTATGAAACCCTAAGAACCATTGTGGTACCCGGCAGGGGGTTTGATGCAGTTTTTAATAACCACCCAACATCGGGGTGGCCTCCTACCCCCAACATTCATTCATTCATCCATTCATTCATTCATTCATTGGTTACGATTGGGGGGAGCAAACGTGGATGAAGGGGCAATCTTTAGAGTGAGTGTGTAGAGGTGACTTGAAAACCTCTAAAATACAGCATAACCAAGTTAACCTTTAATGCAATTTTAAAAAAAGAAATAAAGGGGAAATAAAAAGAAATAAAAAGAAAAAAAGTTTACTTCAAGGAAATGGCATTGTGTAAAGTGATTGATTTTTTTTTTTTCCATTTTTTACACCAACCAATTAAATAACGTAACATATGTTCAAAGTATCAATTTCAAAGGGAATGGGTATATGATGCCCCAAAGAACCTAAAGTCCTTTTACTTTATAACTTGGAAGTTTTTTTTTTTTTCATGTTGGAGGTGGGCTTTATGCAAGTGAATAAAACAAGTGGAATTTTTTTCCTTTTTTCTTTTTTTATAATTTTTTTTAGTGGTTTTTTTGGGAGAGTAAAAAGATGTTTTTTAAATCTTCACATCAAAGATTTATCCTTATTTTTATTGGTTAAAATTTTAGCTTTTGGAAAAACTTATATTTTTTCATGGTTAAGTTTATATCTATTGGCAAAACCTCTACCTTTTGACAAAACTTTTATTTTTTCATGGTTAAGTCTATACCTATTGGCAAAACCTCTACCTTTTGACAAAACTTTTATTTTTTCATGGTTAAGTTTATACCTATTGGCAAAACCTCTACCTTTTGACAAAACTTTTATTTTATCATGGTTAAGTTTATACCTATTGGCGAAACCTCTACCTTTTGACAAAACTTTTATGTTTTTGAATTAACTTAAAGACCATTTTTTATACATTTTTTTTTAATAAACTTTTTGGCTACCCTATTGACATAGCTATTTTATTGACCTAGTTACATTATTGACCTAACTTGTTTTTTATTTGTGTACGTACCTACTTGCTTAGCCATCAACCTACCTACCTACCTACCTATTTAATTATCTACCCACCCACCCACTTGCCTACCTATCCACCTATTTATTTACTTACCCACCCACCTATTCCTACCTACCAATCATTTACACAATGTTAATGTCTACCAATGTATGATATACAAAATATGAAATTATTGTAGTAAGTGAACTAATAACCAGTTTAATCATATTTGACCCTTTGACATCAACAAACAATAACCTTGAATGTGGGTATTGCACATTTGATCAACTTTTGTGACTCACACGTAAGTATTGCATATTTTGGTAATTATTGTTAAAAGCTAAAATAATTGAAGATCCAATCACAAAATACAATACCCCCATATGAAATCAATGTCATTTCAAATATAATACACCTCAATAATTATTACATATTTTGTAACCAAATTGCAAGCATTTTTTTTCTTTTGGATTCCAATTTTTTAAAATTATTTTCCTACATCTTTTTTTTTCTTCTAAATTTTTTAAAAATTTTTTACTTTTTCTCCTTCTAAATTTTTCTTTTCTTTTCTGAATTATTTAGCAGAATTAGTTTTTTTAATTTTCTATTTTTTTATCATCATCATTTTTTTCATTGAGCATGCATATTCTATGCTCAATATTTGGATATGCACAAACCATAAAAAAAACTAGCTAACATTTCATGCTTCAAATGTGGGTATTGCAAAGTCATTCTAACAAAACTAGTGTTTATTTTGTGACCTTTATGCAAGTATCTCACACTAAATTTTATGTTTTTGAAAAAAATTAATGCAATGATGCAACATTGCAATAAAGTTATCCATAAAGTTGCCAAAACTCAAGGTTCTCACCCTAAGTTGGGCCATCAAAACTTAGGGTGCAATAAAAAAACTAGGGTGAGCCAAAAACAAAAGAAATAAATATAGGGTGAAACTCGAAAATGCATCGATTTTGGTGCTTCCTCGAGTTTCACCTTGTGTTTTTATGTTTCCCTCCCATGCACCTTGATGATAGGGTCTTTGTCTCTCGTGCGCCTTGACAAAGTAGCAACTTCATCTGTGAGTGAGAAATGTTTCAAATGTGCAAATGTGAGGGTTTAAGCTATGAATGTGAGGTGTATAGTTTTTGAGTGAGCGATGGCTACTGTGACTGAGAAATGTTTGAAATTACAAGTGTGAGGTGTATAATTTTTGAATGGCGAGTGTGAGGGTCCTGAGTGAATGGGTTAGGTGTAGAATCTTTAAATTAATGAGAGGTCAAAGCAACAAGAAAAGCCAAAAGCCCCCAAAGGCCTACTCACACCCCATTCACCATCATCATCATCAATGGAAGGTTGTTGTGCAAGAGGAGCGTCAATGAAGGAAAGCTTAGTAGTGTTGTTAGTAGTCACACAAATCTCATTGCAACTCACCTACCAAGTTAGGGTTAGTTTTCCAAAGCCATGGTCACAGTAGACAAGGATGAGGTTTTCTATGATTGTGCAAAAAGCTTCACAATTTGGAAAACATTTTGGTTCTATGTGTGGTCTTTTTCCATGTTTGCTTCATTTTTTTGCACTCTTTGTTGTAAAATTTGTAACCTTGTGCAACCCTAATTGAAACACAATTAGTTCAATCCCACAAGAAGGCAACTACCTCATACCATCTTGTAAACCCTAATCTGACCCAAAGACCTAATGAACTTATGTGTACCCAAAACCCATTCTTGGAAACATGCTTAGAAACAAAGTGTACATTGTTGCCTCCTCTCCCATGTTCTATAATACTTACATACATTTTCACTTTGTTGTCATTAACCTCATCAATGTTTTGGCAACTTCATCAAAGAAACAAACCTTGGTTTTTCATTATGGGTGAGAGTGTTCCTTGGAATGCATTGGAGGTAGTTGGAATCAATCATAAATCTTACCTCCAACATGTAGCCACTAGTCATACCCCAAGGCAATCCCTTAAAATGTATTTTGAGGGTGAGCTTCGAACCTTGCAAAAGTTCATGGAACCTCGAGACCTAGTTGAACCCACTCCCCTATCATCTAGTTCTAATTATGAAGATACCATGTATAGTAGCACACATATCCCACCAACCCACGGTAGATCCATGATGTATTCTACCTATAATTCTTGTAACATGGGATCAAATGCCAAAATTTTCTTTCAATTCAAGTTGTAATATTTTTCATTTTGCTTGAAATCTTTATGTCTAAGTAAACTATTTTCTTATATCCCTAACCAACAAGAATCTCTCTCTCTCTCTCTCTCTCTCTCTCTCTCTCTCTCTCTCTCTCTCTCTCTCTCTCTCTCTCTCTCTCTCTCTCTCTCATTTGTTAGAATCCCAAAATCTTTTTTTTCTTAATTGTGTTAGAATCTCATCCTTTCTCTAATTTGTCAAAATTTCCCTCTCTCTAATATATTAGAATCCCCCTCTCTCTCTAGTCTATCAAAACTTATCCTCTCTCGCACTCTCTCTAGACCTGCATTCAACAAACTCCGTTAAAATTTCAACCTCAAAATCTCATCCTTTCTTTGTCTTTCTTTCTAGTCTAACAGAACCCCTATTTCTCTTTCTAGTTTGTCAAGATCTTTTTCTTTCATTCCTCTCAATTATGTTAATATCTCATCCCTCTTTCTCTCTCTAGTCTATCAAAACTTAACCTCTTTCTCATTATCTCTTTGCCTACATTCAATGTTAGCATATCCAAGCCCACTCACACCGCCTCAAGCTTCTCTCTCACTTTTTTTCACTCTTTCAAGCTTATCAAAATTTCTACCTCTTTTTGTCTTTCTCTCTAATCTATCATAAGTTTTTTTTCTTTCTCTAGTCTATCAAAATCCCTCTCTTTCACTCCTCTCAATTACCTCAATATCTCATCCCCTCTCTTTCTCTTTAATCCGTTAGACTTAACCTCTCTTTCACTCTTTATGTGTCTGCATTCATTATCAGCAAGTCTAAGCCCACTCACACTGCCTCAAGCTTCTCTATTTCACTTTCTAAAACCTATCAAAATTTTGACTCTTTTTCATTCTTCCTCTCTGAACTCTTGATTAGTTGACTCGCACCATTTAACCTTTATTTCTTAAACTTTCTCATACTTTTTAGAATATATATCTTTCTCACTCTCTTGCAACATTGATCAACAAATTTTTTCCTTTCTAGCTAGGGTTTACATTTCTTCTTCAATCTCTTACCTCTAGATGTCTTTCCCAACCTTGTGGGTGATCAAAATCCAAGTTGTTTGCATTATCTCCCCTTTAACTTGTCAAGTTTTTTGGCCATATTACAAACATCTTTGATTTGCGTATCTATGTATAAATCATAAATCCCTACATCTATATCCACTAATTGCCCAATACATGATAGGATGCACAATCACAAAAATGGAAGCAGTAGTTGTGAGGTTGAAGAGCCACCCAATCTTCACATGAGTTCTTATTGGAAGAATATTCCTTCCAAATGGAATGATGAGAAGATACCAACCTTAATAGTGATCTGTGAAATTTGAAGTTGGTCATGCACCATTACTACATTTTATTTATTTTTATAATCCTTTTACAATGTGCACTCTAGTTGACAAGTTGAGCCTTGCACAAAACTTTGGTACTATGAGATCATCCCCTACAATTTTCATTTTTTGTTTTCCTAGCTCCAAAAAGTTCTGCACTCCTTCCAAAGATGTGAGTTTTGCTTTCATAATCAATAACTGACCTTCCTCCATATGCTTGCAGTATTTCTACAAGTAAGGAACCTTCATCACTCCCATTATCACTCCATCCATATATCCACTAATGAGCCTCATCTTTTTTTAAGGACCTTTGATTAGTTGCAAATAGTTGTATATTTGAGGCAGTGATAGCTTCAAACTTCTTATCTTCAACTCCATGGGAAAAGACTTTTTAATCCCTACCAACTCTAGACATACTATGAATTGAACATCCCTTGCAATTGAAAAGGAAACTTTCTAGTTTGACAGTTGGCAAATAGGGTTTTGATGAGAGTGTAGTATGAAAGTTGGATTGAATATGGATGGGTGCAAACATCAGTTTTGTAAGGTTTATAATCATAACCTTAGAGCTTATTTTTTCTAGGCTTATATTGATGTTTTGGATCTCATGAATGCATCAACTTGTGATAGGTCAAGCACCTCCAAAGGTTTGAGGCGTTTTGTTGTCAAAACATAGGCTCTACTTTAATCTTCAATTTCATTTTCTTTATACTTGAAGTTCGTTCTTTCTCTCTCTATGTAGGTCTAATCATCAAACTCTCTATTCTACTAAAACCTACCTTTCCATGAAATTCTCTTTATCTCACTATCATAAATTTGCAAAGACTTCCAATCCTAGTTCCAAACCAGTGTTATTTACATCCAATTTTTGAAGAGAATTGGATCTAAACTAGGAGTTCCAAAATTTTAATTCTTTAAGAAAACCTCCAATGCTTATTGTAGGTATGGAAGGTCTTTATTTTGACACACAAGAAAGTGAACTTGAACTAGTAGGCTACATGAGGCCCACAAAAGCACCTCAAAAAGACAAAAACCTGAGGTGCATTGTGGACTATGTGCACCTAAGTTCTATGGCCGCATCATACAACCACCATTTCATGCTTTATAATCGAAACAAGAACAATGTGACACAACTTATACCTAATCAGGTTTGGAAAGTTGTGTACAAGGACTATAAGAAGCAATTCCCAAATTCTGAATTTCATCTTGAAAGTTTGAAGGATAGGCTATGAGAATGCTTGAAGGAATTGAAGATCGGCACATCAAATTAACAAGGCATGAAAAGGGCTGCCCTACAATTTGATCATGTTGTAGCACAACTCACGACAATTGATGGGCATGCATAAAGGAATGTATTGAAAAGGCATCAATCAATGATTAAAGGTACATCAAGCCCTTCTTTTCAATCCTCTCCAAATTCGATGCATAACCTTAGCCCTATGTCTGATGAAACATCTAGGTTGTCATCAAGACTTGCTACACCCCCACCTATTCCAACTTTTGAATACCCCATGACCAAATCTGAAATGTTGTAATCCCAATCAAAAAGCTTGGCCATTATTGCTAACAACTTAGAAGCCAATGTGGAAGATCGAGAAGCCATGTTAAAAGCAAAGGTGGATGTTAACATAGAAAAAAAAATGTTTTTAACATAGGGAATTTAAGGGTAGCTCAAGAATGTGGTGTCATTATGGATGAGGAATTTAAGATTAAAGTCAAAGAGTTGTTAGACTTGTGATTAATAGTCGTTATCCCACTGGTGTTCTGCAAGATTGTCTTGGTGCTCACTAATGACTTCAATCATGAAATCTTGGCAACGCCTATGTAGGAAGTTTGTTAAGAGTGTTGTTGCCTTAAAAAGGTGATTGTATTTCTATTTTTTTGAATCGAATATTTTCATCAGCCTTCTGCATTTGGATTTTAAGCCTCCAATACCCCACTCAACCCTAACCTAGAAACCTGCATTATTTTTTTATGGTTAAGTCCAAGATTTGAAAACCCTAATTCATTTGCATTCTTCCTCTTGAGCTCACCCATAGCTATGCATTGTCCACTAACAATCCCTTCATATGCCTTCTTCCTCTTCTTGTCAAGAAACTATTTGCCTTTGAGTTGTGCCTTCAACCTACCATGAAATATCCAACATCCAACACCGCATAAATAACAACAACAAACAAACAAAGTGTGTAAAACATGTATTTCTCGTTTGGTAGTTTGTTTTTGCATTTGAAAAAGGATAACTTCATTTGGGTCCACTTGCAAAAACCACCACTTGCAAAATTAGAACCAAGTATGTACATTTCAATAGCATACATGAGTTAAGAACATATCAAGAGCCAAGTGCATATTTGAACCTCTGAAACTTCTTGTTGATCTACATTTTGTAATCCCTTGTTCTAACTTTTTAAAGTTGTTATAGAAGGTGGCATGTTTTGTTATTGCAAAATAAATGTTTGGTTAGACATTCAAGTCTTTTTTTGCTTCTAACATTAGTATTGACCTCATCCACTTTTTGTCTTGTTATTATTCATACCATTAGACACATGCAATAAATGAGATATTTTGTGAGACATGACCAACAAATTTATAATAAATGTATTAAAGAGAAAAATATTTTAAAAATCCAAAACAAACATCCCAAGTACAATTGTTGTGAAGTTTTTATAAGAAATCTATTAAGCACTAATTTAGTAGAGAGCCCAACAAGATCCACCATCAATGATGCAAGTAAATAAACTCACTAGTGAAAACACATCTTTCAACAACCTCTGGATTTTTTGTTTTAGATTTTTGCCTCAATGGCTACACCAAAATAATTTAGTATTAATGATAATGACCTCTTTCTTGATCACATTGCATAGTTAATAAGGGAATATTGACATTTGGTGCATGTGAAAATCCACCATGTTATCACCAAGTTCTTCGACATCATGCCTTGATTCTTTTTGAAATTGTTCTACTTCATCATGAATTGTTTGTTCATTTTCATATTTCTCACCAAATACTTTGGTAGGAATCTTCTTTGGTCCATACCATTGTTATTTTGTGAGTGTTTGTATTCCTTGAAATACTCATAGATGTCCTCCTTCCAATGCATATGTATGGTTGACCCTTGATAGTGAAAAAGGAATCTAGCTAAAGTCCCATAATGTTCCTTGATAAAATTCTTCACATTTGCGTAAGAGGTTTCATTATGCCACATGTTAGTAAAAAAATAAAAATGGATCCTTGAATCCTTGATGTTGTTGAACCAATTTCTCATGCACTTCAAATTCATGTTGTAGATCTTTCATTGTTGTTGATAATAATTTTTCAAGTAATCTCTTGCATGTATTTTACCTTTTGTATGTTTCCCAAACATGCGTTCATATGTTGGAATAAAAACTTGATTATCAACCTTTAACTACAATACCAAGATAAACACACAAGTTGTTACATATATTATTCATAAAACATACAAGAACATTTTAGGCATAATCTACCATACAAATGTGAAACAAGAATAAAATGAACTGACATGAAGGAGCCATGGCTAGAGTTGGTCTTGTCACACTAACAACACATTTTCCATTAGTTGTATCAATAACAAGTAAGTTCTTGTCATTCACTTGACCTACATAAATAAAAACACATTAATTTATTCAAATTCCACACTTCCATTTTTATCTAAAAAACTACACAAAATTGTGTTTTAAAGCTTTAAAAAAAAAAAAAAACCTAACCTAATACAATGGCAAGTCGCATGTGGAGTTCCTCATTACACTCTAACATATGGATCCTTATCATATGTCTCACCATCCTTCATGTATTATGTTATTCTATTGACAATAGAAACCACATTAATTTAAAATTATAAATTAAATTTAACTAACATGGAAGAATTGTTCTTGAAATTATTATTACTAATGGTAACCCGTGCCTACAAGGCACATACAGTTTTAGATGATTTAAAAATTTTCTAAAAATTAATGGTTTAAAATATCCTTTCTTCTAATAGTAAAAAATAATCCAGTCTTATAATTTCAATTTTTTGGATTCTGATTTTTTTAAACCCATAGTTCTCTGGTTCTGAAAGCTTTGAAAACCGGAACCAGGTTCAACAGAGCAACAACATCCCATGAGAGAGCCGTTAGCAAAGTCTCCATTTCAAAGAGGGGAAAAAAATGCAAATTAAAGTCCTAATTCTTAAGGGGTCAAAGAATACCCTAAATTAATAACTTCATTTCATTGTGGCACATTTCAAGTGGTCGTAAGGTTACTTCAAACTTGGAACAC
>Ga0209611_10002415_pt1 | contig 32857 bp, 28 predicted proteins | sample S1TSphgellanicum_3_FD_187693 | JGI IMG/M metagenome (GOLD analysis project Ga0209611, IMG submission 187693) | Host-associated microbial communities from peat moss isolated from Minnesota, USA - S1T2_Fc - Sphagnum magellanicum MG (SPAdes) (version 2) | ecosystem: Host-associated > Plants > Peat... | reverse complement strand
TTTTTTTTTTTTTTTTTTGGCCTCATAAAGATGCAGGGAAGAGTTTTTGATGCCTATCAATGTTGGAAGGAGCTACATAGTTAGAATGTTAAAAAAAAAGGAACATTACACATATGATCATATATTGTTGAAGAAAAAAAAATTAGTTTTAAAACACAATGCATAATGCTTAAGTTACAAGCATGGATCCAACCATATTTTAAAGGTTTTGATTTAAATCCATGTATCGATCCTACACCCATCTTGTCATTTGTTCCTCTACTTGCAAATATCAATCATATACGAAGTACTTGTCATGCACTTTGGATTTTTGAATGTCATGGTGAAGAATAATGTTCAAAAAAATTGAAGGGATGTAAAACTTTGCATAAAACCACATGGGGAAGGCTATTTACAACACCATCAACTTTTTATTTTTTGCAAGTTGTTTATGTTCTTCCTTCATTTTGGTTATACCTACATTTTGATGTGCAAATTTTGGCATAAGTTTTTTTCGCACTAAGCGAACGAACCAAATAATTGAACATTATGTTCCTTTGTGTGAAAAACAATAGTAAAAAAAAATGAGGGATATCAAATTTCATAAATAGAAATTACGAGGTGTTGAAGATTGAGCAGAAAATTCGAGGGATTTGACTCTAGAAACTATTATGTTTTGGTCATATGTTAAGTTGGTTGTTACATCATCACTAACATAACAACCTTCGACATTGCTACATACAATTTCATCACAAATAGTAAATTTATTTTAAGTAATCATAGAAAAAATTTACATAATGAAAATTTTACAACATTATGTGTTAATGAAGAATTTTCCATTTACATGTGAGCCTCTCACAATGAGTATTTTTTTTATACACATATCGATCCAGCTTCTAGTTGGAACCTTTTGGTTTTTACTTGATAAACATGGAACATCATCCATGTAACATTATTTGCTAACACAAACAACATTTGCAAAGTTTTTTTTGTACCATAATGTCACAAAGCAAAGATGTTTATGACCAAAGCTTTTCTACATAAAAAATGCATACAATAAAATTTATGAAACCAAGGAGGACTAGTACCTATAGTGTTGTAGTACTTTAATGTACTTAAGCCCACTTGTGTTGGATCATTCAAACCATAGATACATAGTCCACATGTACACATTCCACTTGCCATCTAACATGATAAAGATGTTTTAATCAACTTTTGAAGTAAGATTTAATTCATGTACACAACACTATTGATTAAAAAACAATTTGGTGTTTTATTTTATAAAATATTATCAATCCCAAACCAATAAGGTATTAGAGACATGGAAGAATACCTCTTTCATCTTCTTTTCCATGAATCTCAATTCGTCATTTATAATTATGTCATGATTATTAGTTGATTGAATTTTGAATTTTTCTATGATATGTTCAATGCATTGATTATTGAATTTCAACTCATAGAGATGGTCATTTATGTTCTCCAACATACATAGTATGTTTTATGCATCCTTTGTCATTATGTGTTCCATTGTTGCAAGATCGGGATTTTTAATTATTTAACAAATGAATGCGTGGTTTATTCAAATGTAGAACAAATGTTTTCATGACATAATCATTATCAATGTCATCATCATTCGATATGAAAAATCAAGAGAAAGAAAAAAGAACATAGACGTATATATAAGAAGCAAGAAGCACGATAACAAAAACTCTTATTGAATTATTAGTAAGCACGAAGTAAGCAACCAATCACTTCCATAACGTCTTTTTTTTAATGGGACCACATGACACACATTAATGGCAAAAAGAGGAATGGATTTTATAATTTTATGGGTCATCAAGGAGCACTGGGGTGGGAGAGTGAACATTTTAGATTATGAATACACTAGTTTTTTTCTGCCTTTGAAAGTTTTCTCACTTGGGGGTGGTCCCAATGTGCATTATCTTTGCAATGGGTATATCTCAAAGGTTGTGTTCTAAGATGAAATTTCACTCCCAAATACTCACTTGATCATTTTGATGATTATTTCATACAACATCCTTTAAATACTTAATGTGGGTTGGTTAGTAAAACTTTGCTCCCTTCCTCTTCTTTCTTATTGTATGATTTAAGCAAACCCACCAGACCAATGATTTGCAAATTTGCTATTGCATCTAGATGATTGAAACTCATACGGAGGAAAAGTAGAAAACTTTATATACTTTAATTTTTATTTATTTAATTTTTTGGGGGCTTTCTTATGGTATAGTTAAAAGAAGCTTCCAAAGTACGTATACATGCTGCTATCTCTATGGTAGATTGTTTTTATTATTATATGCAAGGTATGGGTTAAGAGAAAAACAAGGCGCCGACAATGCATGGGCCCTACTTTAGTACATATGATTGGATAAATGTGTTCAAGTAGACGGGGGCACAAATTGAGGTATAAAGTTTGGCAATTTAAATGTGAAGTATATAGGTTTATGATCAATCCAATACATTTGTGTTGATCCAAAATAAGATTGTTGTGTTCGTGCATTAGTCCATATGTGATCTAGATGATTATCATAAATAGTTGTGGGTTTATAAAATATTATTTTAAAATGATATTGAGTCATAAACGTTTGTGGAATTGTTGATACAAATGTTTTGGTTAACATGTTTACATTAAAATATCCTATCATTATAGTTGGGCAATCTGAAAGCATTTAAAAGTAATTAAATAATGTAGAAGTGAAGTGTTGTATCGACATTTTTGGCGGTTTGTAAATTTCAACTATTTGCAATGTTTTGTGTGTAGTTTTGTAAAAAGATTCAACACGTTGGTTTCTTGTAACAAATGATTATAATAAAAACAAATGTTTTTCATAAAATATCATTGTTCCATGTTCGTCATAACAAGATAAAATATTGAATTTGTTTGATAATGCATCGTCAACTTGTTGATTCATATTAATATTTCTATTTTTGTTTCATGTAAACAAAGGATGTGGAATGTGAGTAAATTTGGATATGCCAAAACATTTTTATTGTGTAGTTTTAAAGAACAAATATTTAAAGAGGTATAAGTTTTTTTTTGTTTGATAAATTTTAAGCAAAATTATTGATAATTTGTATTGTGTGTTTGTTTTGAAATGAAACATTTCTTCTTGTACAATGTGGTTTATTTGAAACTTTTTATTCAATAATGGAGAAAAGAGATATAAATGGTTTTTGGAATAAATTCTAAACAATGTTGTATGTTAAACCATGTTTTGTTACACTAGTTGAATAAAATGCTAAATGATCAAGAGTTAAATCTTGTGCATGATGGATGGTGCACACTACAATTAGCTGCATTGGAAATTGGATTATAATGTTGATATGAGAAGGATTACCACCTATGTGTATTTCAATTATTTTTCGTTCTATTAGTGTCCAATTCTTGGTGATTGTTGGGAATTTCTCATATATATATATATATATATATATATATTTGTTCTAGTATTCAATCCAATTCAGGGATTATGAAAATCTATCCATATGATTGGTTTAGAAATAATTTATGTGTAGTTTTGAAAAGTTCCATTTGTGCCATTTACAAAGCTAGGGTGAATGCATGGTAAGGTGTATCATTTATGGAGTCACATTCATATTTTTATAGGGTACCTTTTGTTTACATGGATGTGGTGATAAATGGATGGTTCAATTTTTAAATTGATAATTGATTTTAAATTCATGACTTGATTATGAAACTAATTTTATTTTATTTTTTGAAAATGTTACCTCTATTGTTAATAATGGGCTTTTGAAAGGAGAACATATGGATTGGTTTCCTAATTGCAATGGTATAATATCAGTATATTCATAATATATTTCAATTTAATTGATTTTTAGTGACTAAATATATGTTGAAGAATGGAATAAATAACATATATATGGGACCATTTTCTTGAAAACCTTAACAAACATGTTTTTATGGAATTTAAAAAGGTTAGAATTATAATTTAAAAATTATAATGCATAAAAAGTAACCATGTTTTTAGCAAACTTTTTATGGATGTAATTTAAAAAAAATTATAATTAAAAATTATAATGCACTTGTTTTATAACTCATAATCTATTATTGATGAAAGTTAACATTTTGTTTGCTACCAAAGAAATTTCATCTATAATTAATAAACGAAGTTGCTGATATGTTTTGATTAAATTATCTCATCTTTCATTTATAAGTGCTTTTAATTTGGTTAAGTTTTTATTTAATGTATATTAATGTAGAGTGTATTGTTGTTTCATTAATATTAAATGTTGCCTTTCTTGTAGGAGCTAATTTCATGATTTTGGGTTTCAAAGGATCTACATTTATAATTTGTTTTATATAATATTGTAACATGTTTTGTATAATACACATAAATGTAAATATTTTTCCAGTTTTTACACCTCTTGTCAAAAAAATGTGTAATGGTTTATTAGGTTGTTTAGTTTTTTTATACAAAATATCATCAACAATAGCCATTTGTTTGTTATTGAGTTGTTTCATATGAAATGCAAAATTTTCATATGGGATTAATTCATTGATTTGTTACAAGATGTCATGTCTAGATGATGCATTTTTTCATTTTTCATTTTGGATTGTTTGTTATGTTCAATGATAAATCATAATGCTCGACTTGATTAATGTTGGTGAATATTACATTCTTCTGCAAGTTTTTTGTATTAGTCTTTGTGTCATTCAATAAAAGATTTTCCCATTTATTTTTTTGGTGCATTTTTTTATATTTTTAAACTTTTGATTATAAAGCATCCCATTCACCTTATGTTTGTTTGTAGTATTAAATTTGCATACAATTTTTTTTTGAGTTTTTTCAATATTATCTTTTTCAAGTGTGTATGCATCTTTCCATGTTGTTTGATTATTTTTTATTTTTAATTCTGATTTATTAAAAGGTTTAAATAGCGACAATAATTCCTTATAATGATTTTCAAGATCTTGGTACAAATTGAATGAAACTCAATGAATTATTTTACTATTGCTGTGATTTTACATGTTTTAGAGTCGTAATTTGCTACAAATTTTGCCAAACATATGTCATGCAATGAAGATTGAAAATTTTTATATTTATCAATCAATGAGTTAGAATATTAGGTGAATCTCAAGGTAAGGTTTGTAAGATTTTTTGTGGTAATAACACAAATGCTCTATCTTGTTCTTCAAATGTGTTTGTGAATTGAAATGATCTTGTTGAATGGTAAAAATGTTTGATAACATTATATGTATTGCTTGTTGACCAAAGATTTGTTGTGCATTTAAGAATGCATTATCCAAATTTTTAATGCATTTAGATGCTTGAGTTTGTTCATGTTTACATTTGTTTAATATCGAATGCATTTCTTGGTCAACAATTTTGTTTACTTTTCTTAAATAGGAAGTATAATAAGATGGTGCTGCATATGGATCCAAAATGAATTGTGCATCTATATTTGCTTTCTACAATGGTTTGGTGTGTTTGTCAAATACATTTGTTTTTATGTCTTTAAGGTTGCATTTGAAAAACAATGTGGGTTTTTGTAAAGTACATCTTAATGCAATTTTTTTAAAAACCTAATTTTAAATTTGTTAAAAATTTATCAAAAGAAATGTCTTCACCTACCATATTTATAAGTGTTTTGAAAATGTGTCTAATTATTTGACAAAGAGTTAAAGTACAATCTTGTTTTTCTAAAGGTAATAATATTTTTGGACGTTGCATTCCAGTGTTAGGATATTAAATCAACAAATGGGTTGGCATTTCTTTCTACATGTTTGTGTTGATGGAGTTGTATAGTACAAAGTTCTTCTTTTAAAATTATTTGATCAATTATTAAATATTTACCTACAATTTTTTTGATAGGTTCATTTGAATTGATATCAAAATGTGGAGCATTCTCTATCATAATAATCCATAGTCATGAGGTAACTTGCTTGCTTGAAATTTGGTGACCAAAAAAAATGTTTTCCTTTATCAAATAGAATTTTTGTGTTTTTAAGAAGTTTGTGAAAACTATTTATTTTATGTTCATAATAACACACATATGTAATTGGATAATTTCTTCCAAGATCTTTAATGTTTAATGTATCAACATTGTTTGATATTTTATTTTTAATTATGTCTTCATCACATTATTTTAAAAATGTTGTTGTAAATATTGATCAACTATTGATACTTGTAGTGAATGTCACAAAGAATATGAGAGGTCTTAATTGTCTAATCATTGCAAAAACATTTATTCTTGAAAATCTAAATAATATAGAGATGTTTTTATTTTCTCTTTAAATTTTTTATAACGTAAATCATATTTTAATATTTTATTTAAATTTATAATATTTGACACACCATTATTGTAAGTGTACAATCCAACAATTTTTCTTTTTGAATATGACCCAATAGAATAAAATGAATTAAAGTTTTGATGATTTAAAAAATACGTCTATGAATGATTAGCAAATTTCTTGTTAGTGTTAATTAATTTTGCTCGGACTATTTTTCAATATGAACATGTCAAGGATGGTCTTGCATGACCAAAAAAAGTGTAAGGAAGTTATATTCTTTAAAATGTGTCATGAAACAATCTTAATGGTCAAAGACCTTCACCTGGAGTAATTGTTATAGACTTATCATTATCATCTATAATTTGTTCAACATTTAAGACATTTCGTACTAATTTATCAATATAATCATTATTTGTGATTTCTTCAAATTTTTTTCTCATATGTGTTTTAAGAACTTCTTCAAATAAGTATGGTATCCATTAATTTATTTGACATGCATTTGCAAATCTCCTAGATTATGCCAATCTCATCTTATTGACACATTTATATCAACATACAAAGGAGTCTTGCAAATTTCTTGTAGCATTTTCATTACTATGTTTGGACACACATAACTTGACATGTATATAGACTTATATTTTAATATTCTTTTGAGAAAAATAACAATTGTAGAATCATCATAATGGCATTCACAATAATACAAATTGTACAAGATCTAAATTTGTTGGCACATTTCCAACATTCCCATGCAAGTTGTATTGATCATGTTCTTTTAATTGAAAGATTTGAGCAAATGCAAGATGAGGTGCTATTACACATTCTTATATTGTATGAAGCATTGAAACAAATGCATGCTAGACTTATTGTTTATAATATGTTCTTGCAATGTTAAATCCAATGAGTTGTTGGATTGAATTTTTTTTGACAATATGTACAAATCTTTTTATTTATTTATCTAGGTTCAGATTTTCGAATAAAGGAGAAATGGTTTTAAAATGTGAAGTAGAGGCTCGACACATATTGGAAATCGAAACATAGTCTTTGACAACAATGACATACATATTTTTGCAATGTCTTCAATATGTTTTTCGTATTTAATTATGTTTTGATTTTCAAATTTTGATTTATCTTCCATTCTTGAATCATTTGTAAATGCACCTTGTTTTGATGAAATAGTTTCATGTAGTTGTTTTGTTATTCAACTAATGAAATGATTATTTGAAGAACTATTGTTTTCTTGTTTCTTGCACATATTATCACCTTCTTTTATATTAGAAGAATTTTGCATACCTTGCTTTAGAACATTTGTGTTTTGCATTACAAGACTAGTGTTTTCCATAAATTCTTTATGTTGTTTTAGTACATTACAATGCAGGAACCACATAATGCAAAGGAACTATTCAACATGTCAGAAGAGCTTGGGAGTAAGGGAAGAAGGTTCTTGACAGGAAGGAAGACCTTAATAGTATGAAGGAAACGGGATTCAATCACACAGAGGAGCTGGAACAACATGAAGTAAGAGCTCAACAAGAAAAGGGGAAGGTGTTCAAAATGAGGGAAGAATTTTAAAGTCATCAAATCAAAGAGGTTCAATGCAAGCCTAACCTCCACTTATGACGTAAAGCATATAAAAGAATATTTCAATTGATTTTAGTTCCTCATTCCCAAGTTCAAATGGTTGAAATATGGCTAAATAGGCAAATTCATACTAGATTTTTGTGCTTGAGACTGTAAAGAAGCTCAGTTCTATAGATTACATAAGAACTGCATAGTGCCACCACCTGGGTTAGATGTAATTCTGGATAGTGAATGCAATCAAAAACAGTCCTGTTTCTAGTCTGAATAGCAAAAAGGAAGAAAGTAGTGTGAGATGGCACAAAATTCAATAGTTGCATTACTCTCAAGCACATGTGCTGAAATGCACAATGGGGACTACCCTGATCTTGTGTTATGGACAGACTTTCCAATCCCAGAAACCAATTAAGTGCTTTCAAATTCATAGGATAACTACTAACCATTAGAGCAGCTCATGGTCTATTGACCCATGTTCATCCATGTTGTCTTGGCTGTGTCAGCTCGGTTCAGCTACAAGTTCTCTTCCAAGAGCTGACTTTGATCTTGTCATGTTTTTGTTGTTGGCTGCACATGCCTGAGAAGCCCCTGAGGTCCTCTGATGTAAGTGTGTGTTGTAATTGGAAATAGCCCAAACCACTCTGCCACTTGATGCCGACCGGGTTCTGCTACCCACATTCTGTGGTGCCACATTTGGAGTTACTGGTACACTGGTTGAAATTCTGGGCTTGATGATGCCTGGGGCTGCACTTGAAGTGCTCATGACTGAGGGAAGAGATTCATTTGGTGAGCTGGACCTGCATCTTTTTGGCCAGTGAATCCAACTTTGCTTCAAGCATTTGTTGTTTGCAGTTTTCTTGTGCAATGTCTCATATTTGACTGGTGGGCAATAACTGGTTTGGCAACTCCCTTGAGTATGGATCAACTCCCTGGAAAAGCTTTGCAAAAGTTGGGGTTGAGAAAATCTGGAGGATTATCTGTCTATGCTGGGTTGTGCTATAGCCTGCAGTTAAAAATGACACATCATCTAGGCAATGGAGTGTGAGCACCAAAACCCATACAAAAGTAAACAAAGTCTTCATGCTTGCTGTAGTCTTGTGTGGCCAAGGAGTTGGCAAAGGACTCCATTCTCAATTGGACTAAGGCAGAGATATTCAAAAGGACTAGAGGAAGAGGATGAAAAAGAAAGACATATTGATGACAATATATGATGAATTGCAGAAGGCTGTTTTCCTAGAATGCTGGGTGAAACAGGAGAAAAGATAGACTCTGCTTCCAACTCCTGCAGGTTGCAATAAAGCTTGGTGTTGGAAGAACCATCCAAGTATGGGGGCAAGTCTAAAAAGTCAAAAGCTGGCAAATCATCAGACTGCCACATTGGAACTTGGTTTTGAGCCCCCAAAAATCCAGGCTCATGATCAGATCCCTCTATTTCCTCTCTTTTGGTCCCGTCTTTGTTAGCAAGGTCTAAAGTGTCTTAAAAAAGGGATGCAAAGTTGGATGTCTCTTGGGCGTGGTTTGCAAGCAGCCAGTGTGGTTAAGATAGGAGCAACAATCTGAGTCTATCCACAAAGATGATCTCAAATAGGCCTTCATGGTCTAGCAGAGCTAATAAAAAGTGCATACATACATTACCTCCCCTGCCTTCATGCCTAAATCCAAGGACAAAAATAAAGGACAAGAGGTTCGAAAATGCTGGGTCCACATATGTTGCAGCTATCTAGTAAAATAGATCTTTTCATTAAGACAGAACTAAATCCATTTAACAATTCAAGAAAGAAGAGATCAAATCGCATACCTGTAGATTGGTTGGCTTGGCCATTTCTGTAATGCACAAAATGCATAGCTGTCTCTTCCATGAGGACCATCGTCAGCAAGGCTTCCACTCACCCATGGGGAAATATCAAGTAAGTGGTCATGAGCTTCAACAGCCATATCTCCTAGTGTCCTTGGCGAGAAAGAGGCCAGTTTGATAGTGACAGGAAGTCCCTGTATTGAATTCTTAAGCAAGCTGCAATCTGCAAAAGGGTCCACAATGCACTAGCTGTCAAAATGAGTCAGAATACAGTTTTGATGCAAGTCCTTTGATATCCATAGAAAACTGTTTCCAACTTCTTGATACAAAAGAGCCTCTTCGAACTAAAACTCAGCAAGAATTTGTGGAAACTCTTTACAGAGGTTTTGACACATCACACTAAGTGTAATAAAAATGGAACAAATTCTGCCTGATGCAAAAAGCAACAACCACTGTGTTGCCAACTATCCAGACATTCTCATGAAACTTTCAAAGAGATTATATATTCTAGACTTCAGCCAAGTCTCCAGTTCTCTCCACAAAAGATAGCAACCCTCACATTTAGGTTGATCTCAGGAATGTGTAACCTCATTGAGTCCACTTACTGACCACTACCTACATAAGCCTTCTGTGAAGCTTTTCCGTTGGACCTGGGACACAAGATTCAGAACAAGAAGAGTATAAACAACTTGTTCAAGACGTATTTGGTGAAACAACTGTTGCAGTTTTCTCTCAATGAGGTTGCTTATTGTATCTAATTTGCAGCTCAGAAGCATCTAGAAATGGAAAAACTGTAAGGTAGGTCTCCCATTCAACTGTTAAGACCCATGGTTTCAAAGCCAGAAACCAAGAGTTCACAAGCTATCAATTGCTTACCTCTTTCTTTACTGGATTGTGTGTTATCTTCCTGACATAGAGCATTGGATTGAGAGTTGGCTGCACCCTGGCCAATGCACATGGCTGAAGAATCAAAGATCCGAGTTCCATAATGTTTTTTCTTCTTTTGCAGCTCCTGGTTAGTTATTAAACTTGGAAAGCCAGCATTGTCTAAGACCCTTCTCCTCCTCGGTAATGACCTCATGAGTTGAATTGGAGACTTTTGAAGACCTATTTCCTCTGATGCTGTAATGGCAAGGAGCTTGTCATTGGACTGGGCAAGTAGTTGCGCTTTAAGCACACCCTCACTATTCTCAGGTGGGAGCCAAGTTTCCTTAGAGAAGATCATACTCTTGTTCCTCCTGGAATTGCTTGCATTGTTATTTCTGATGCTCTGTTCAGGGATCTGAATGCTATTGATGAAGCTTGCAAGGGAAAGTTGCGTTCCTCTTTTTGACTTGTACTCTGTGTATAAACTTCCTTGGGCATCATCTTTTGAGGTATTCCACCTGGCTTTCATTGTGCTCCAGTGGCAAAGTCTCTTTCCAGGGGCATTTGCAGAGGATAAAGACACTGGCTCACTTTCCTGAACACCCCATCCACAGATATTCCCAATCACTACAGTAGTGTACTACAGAATTCACTACACTAAACATATGGAACGTAGATCAATGCACGAGAAATCTCCTAATCTGCTATTCATGCTAACCATACTTTTCTGCATTTTGATCTGCTAATCTCCTATTCATGCTATTCTGCTTTCCAATCACTTAACTTAATTGTTCTCATTCTCTGAGTCCTGGTTACCATTATACACTGCAGGAGTGGCCTCTTCAGTTGCAGTACATCAAACCAAGAAAATTCCTATGTATGTTCTTGATCGATAAATGTTATCTGTTAGTATGTTTCTTTCTCCTGTGACTTGGGAGAACTTAGAGGACCTACAAATCACAGAATGTCAGCATGCACAAATAGGTGAAGAGATCTTAGCTGAATAGCAAAGAAATTAAAACAGAGGAATCTAGACAAAAGTACTGAATGCAATCCAGATATAATCTATCTGCACAGTATTATTGTATGTTATGTTCAATTGTCTTACCCAGTGTAAAAACTGCCCTGAAGAACATACTTTGTTTGTAGCAGAGACATCCCAGAGACTACCTCACAGCTCTTTCTGAATTCTAGACAATGCATTTGAACTTCTTGTGGTTTCTTGAATAGGATGGGGATCAACAAAATTTGCTACCTTGAAAGAGCTTCCGTCTTTGAGAGCTCTTGAGGGTGAAGGCCAGTCTGAAATCTCTTTTTGCCCCTGGTGAACAACTTCTTCACTCAAAATTTTGTCGGCTTGTCGCAGAGCCTTCTTGAAATCGCTGCCGAACCTCCCAGTTACCCATGCTTCAATCAGTTTCTCTGAAACATTACGAGTAGTTGTCTGATCGACACCTACTTGGATGTTGGAAGTCATTTTTGGATTCAAGCCATGACCAGCAAGTTGTGCACTTGTGTGCCATGGCAGGCTTACCATAGAACACGAAGATTCTCTGCTGTTCAGCTTTGAGGGTTTCTGTGTCAAACTTCTCTGCATCGGCAGCTTCAATTCTTCACCCTGTATGAGTGCAGCTATGCCTGAATTCATCTGCTTCAAAATAAAACTCAGTGTTGGTTGTAACTTCACACACAACAGCATCACATCAAAGACTTCTAAATAGCAACAGTTACATGTGGTGTGTTAGATGGCTGAATGTGAGTACGTACAACAGTTCACAAAGGTGTTTTGGCCTCATGTGGCAATTCTATATCATAAGGTAGGGTTAGGAGCAACTCAAGATCACCCATACAAGCATATCTGTTCCATTCTTCTACAACGGAGAAAAGATGATCTAGACATCCTTCATCTTCTTTTATGCAGAATTCACGTCATATGGGTGATCAGGACTATAAAGTCCAGCCAAGGAGCCAGCTGTGTAGCTTCTGAGTATATAGAGAACTTTCAGTTGTCTGAGGATCAAGAATGAGCAGCTCCTCAAATGCAATAAGTGATAATAGGAAACTTCTAATAAGAGGAGTGACTAGAGGTGCATTGAGATACAGGTACAATACTACTGCTAGGCAGTCAGAATACTCAAGCATGTATATTTCAAATGAGAAGAACATGCTCTAAAAATATGAACATCAGAGGTAGTTGATTTCTCAGAGACTACAGCATGTTACCAGGCTTTTGTTCTTGGAGTTAGCCTCAAGCCCCATTGCTCTCCTTGTGATAGTAATTGCATCATTCTCCTTCTTCCATCTAGCTCTCTTCTGCTTCACAAGCCTTGCACCATCAAGGATTATAACCTCTGCTTTATTCATTTCTTTCCAACTTCCATCTTGGAGTACCTGATTGCAGCTAAGATGACAACAATGTGTAAAACAAATCAAATTTCTCTCATGTAAATATCTCATTGCAGCAAAGGACAGAAGCCTGCACCTCATATGATCCTTCCCTACATGCATCACAAAAGTGGAAAACGGAGATTACTGTGATGAGATCCCTTTTAGTGCATAGAATTCCATCACCAGAGCAATGTACTATGTATTTCGTTCAAACAAGGGACATTTTAGTGTATGAAAACTTCAGGAGATCCAAGTTTGAACATAGTACACATTGCTGCACCTGATTAATGCTGCTGTTGGAAATATCATTAATAAATGGATTGCTGACCTTGGGATGTCTCCTTGCAGGGCAAATGAAGGAGCTTGGATGGCTATCAGTGAGTAGTCCCTTCTCCAATTTGGGAACTGTCTTAGAGAAGGCTTCACCAGGAACTGTGATCTTGTTATCCAAGCTCATTATAGAGTCTTTCCAGGGAGACCAGACGCGAGCCCGCCGCTTTGCTCCATAAACAATGTTCACAGCTTCCATCTGACTGTGAGCAGTTGTGAGGCATGAAAGAGGACTGTCTGGAAAGGTGGAGTCCACATCAAGGTTGAAGTGTCCAGATCTGATACATAGTGATTTTGGCAATCGAGGTCTCACTTTTGTGAGATTGGGAGGATCACCCCTGTATGCCATGTACACGTCTTCTCTAATGTTCCCTTTAACACATTCTAAGATTGAGTGGGAACCATTCTTGACAATTTCCTTCTCTCCACAATTCAAAACACATGCAGGTAAATGAGACCTGCAGTGACCTAATTTGTGCAGGGCTTTCAGATTACTCTTCTTCTTTGTTTGATAAGTTAACCTTCTCATGTAAGGAGATCTGGCCTTCTTTTTCCTTGACTCCAAAGGCAGTCTACATCCCTTAGTACATGGTCTTTGAGACACTGCATCTGCAAGATTAGAATGCCTATGCTTCAAGCTTCTGGTGCTCCCTTTATGTTGTACTGCCCCATCCTTGCACCCAGAATTTGCAATGTCCTTAATTAAACCATGCGACAAAGTGTGCAAACTAGTGTGCTGGATGCTTACCTTCTCTCTCTCTCTCTCTAAGTCATTTTCTCCTTTTGCTGGTCCCAATTTGGCACTTGAATGCCATGTGCTCTCCCTTGCTTGGCAGTGTCCACCATCCTCCACAACAGCAATGTGCGGTTTCCTTTCAGTTTGTTGGAACTTTTGTGAGAAACAATTTTTCAACTTCAACCTTGGGAGATTCAACTCCTTGTATTCTGGCTCATTACCAACACATGGAAAATCATGAAATGTCAGTGAGTGTCGCAAGTTAAGTGATCCCATTTTCAGTAGATGTGCAGCTTTCTTTGGTGTAGAGCTTATGACCCCACAACTCTGTTGTTCTTTCCCCCCAGGGACAGTAACTTGCCAATTCATAGCTGGCCTTCTTGCTGAAGCAGATTTAGAACATCTTGCAGTATGATGGGTCAGGCTTTCAACCACCAGCTGTTCACTACTTGTCTCTCTGGGTGGACCAGGTAAAAAAACCTTTCTCACTGCTATTTCTTTTGCAGTCTCCTGTAATGCCACACTAGAGAGCTTCTCACAAGATGACTTCATGGCAACATCCAAGCAACCTTGCCCCAATACAAACTCAACCTCTTCAATGGTGCTTGTTGTCCTTCTTTTAAGCAATTCATCCCTTTGCTTCAAACCTACTAGCCTATTTGAACCTGCACAGCAATTGAATATGCTCAAATGAAATCAGGATCTTGCTTAAAATCAGCCTAGATATTTTCATTTAGCCCTTTGGTATCTCAGAGAACCAATGGATCATCAAACTATTTCTTCAGAAACCTTCACCACTGACAATGAACTAAGGACTTCTTAAGCTGTATGGCCTTGCCGCTAATGTTTGGTTAGCTGGGAAACAAGACTTAAGCCTACATAAAATGTGTGTGTTGGTGAAGGTTTGCAGCCAGTCCCATAGCTGAATAGTTCAAAAGAGATGAATCAAACAGCTGTTTTCTTGTTCAGAGCAGCTGGACCCAAGAAATGACAGAATTAAAGAAAGAGAGAAAATCACAAGCCTTGGTTCAACAAATCAGAGAACTGAAGGACAAATGGGTAAGAGTATAAGGAAGGAGGAACAAGATGTGTAATGAGGACAATTGAAGCTGATGAGACAACTGGAGAATATCTACAGTGCTGAGCTCAGAGCCAAGTGGATCTACCTATGGCAAAACACATTACAAAAACATGAAACACACTCTCATTTGCAAGGCAATTTGTGGAGGTCCTCAAGTTTATGCCCTGATTCTTTCATAGAAGCTCTAACTCCAGTTACCAATAACTGAAAACCCTGAAAGGTTTAGTTCATGACCTAACAGACATGAAAACAAAGTCATCAGATAGAGTTGATCAGCAACCCTGCTTTCATCATCAGAAATAGACTGGACATGCTTAGGAATTATTGCATCCTACTCTTCACACTTCAACATACCAGGTATGTTCAGTAGTACCCTCCATTTGGGGGTTTGAGTCATGTGAGACTCAGCAGATTGTTAGCCTTGTACTGGCAGGTCTTTCTACGAAAGAAGCTTTCCACCAGAATCCAGAGGCAACAGGGGGTATTCCTGCAAAACTTGGGGCTTGGGCTTGGGTCTTTCCATCTAATTAACCATTGTGAGGCTGCAGTATTGCAGTCCTGCACATGGCATGCCACAACCAAAACCACAACCTTTTTCATCATGAAATATGCACAGCCCTCCCCAAGGAATGCTGTTATGGTTCTTGAGTTGCAAACAAGAGGTTCATTCTTGCTGCTATCCTTGAGAAAGATCAATCTCTGTGACACCATGGAACTTCAGAACCTTGTTTCTGAATTGAGAAGTCACTTCTGTCATACCACTAGTATTGTTTTGAATAAAATCATGGCGCAACATGTGGCTGAAAATTGTAGGTTTCCCTTTCCCTTGTGGCAACTGTGATGAACAGCAAAGCACAAACCAATCAACCTTGAGGCATTGTATTGAGCAGGAGCAGATATACTGTGTGAACCAAAAGTCTCAAATCATACGATGAGGTGGAGAACAAAGGAGGCAATAAATAGATGGGAATCAAATAACATGAGTGTAGAGTGACTGGACAGGGGAAGAAATCTGCAAGGAAAGAGTCACTAACATCATGTTGGCAGGTCAGACTACAAGCTGACCAAAAAGGTTGGAGATGAATGAATGAGATCAGAAAGGAACTTTGTTCTGTTGTTCCACAGATTCAAGCTGAAGGTACCATATGAGAGCCTAGGACGAGACTTAGATGCAAAGAAATAGAAATGAGGGACAATGCCCTTGAAGGTATTATCCACTTACTCATCTGCTATCAACTGCTACTTACTCTAATATCCAACTAAAAAGTGCAAAAAATGCAAAGAAAGTCAAAGTGACTGATATCTAGACTGGAATATATGAAATCATTCCAGCAAGTGCAATTTTAAATTTCTGCAAGTATCTGTACATAGAAACTGATAACCCAATCACATCTCACTGAAGTGATCAACCACCAAATACAATTTATTCAAGTGTACTTGACAGAGAGGAAACATACCTGTGTATAATGATGTCACAGGCCTTCTATCCAATACATTGCAGGGGTTAGAGGACAGCCGATTTGGGTACCAATTTGAAAGCAACCCTTGCTGTTGATCCCAACCCCTGGGAGCTTCCTTCAGCTCCTGTGATACCTGTGCAACACTCTACATAAAAATGAACTGTCAGATCTTGGGAGACAGCAACATCAATGCATAAGCAAAGGTTCAGATGGTGTAATTCGACCTCAGTGTTTGCCATGTACCAACAATTGAGTTTTGGCTGAAGAAGGATGGTCCACTCTTGAAATTCTGGTTTAGAAAATCAACTCAAGTCTTACATGAAAGTATGAAGTCACACTTATTAACGTGAATACATTCAGGTACACCCTTCACAGGAAATCTTAGATGAGACCACCAGGTTTCTTGTTACTCATGATAAAAGTAACTGGTGGATTTGTTTGCTCTCTCTGTCTGTCTCTCTCATGTGCATATGTTTATATATTTGACATCACTAGCTCTTTGAGCTTCTGAAGACTTGCAATTTCTTTCCTTCCATCTGTTCCCTGATCTGTCAGGCTGATGTTAGTGGTTTTGATTTCAGACAGGGCTTCAAGTTCCTTGGGCTGTGAGCTGGATGCAGTTTTTCATTTCCCTTTTCTTTAAGCTGGAATGCAGAGGTGAGCATTCTTCATTGTGCAGCAGTGCAAGATAGGTGGCCCTCTCTCTGGAGCTTAATTTTGTTAAGAGAATGCCAGAGCTTAGCTGAGTGACATACTCTCCTTGACTTCATGCTCTCTTGCTGTATCTCAGCATGAACTACAACTGTTGATCGTAGGTTGATGCGAGCAAGCATCTGGACCAGAATGACAACAAACTGTGCATTGACATTGTTGCCATCATGAGCAAATTGAAGGTTTCCTCTTCTTTGATGGCTGAAAAATCCTGAACCCACAAGTTGCCATTGCCAACATGAATCTTTGATGAGCATCTGACACTGTCTTGCACTTTGGGACTCCTCTACTTGCCATGTTGCAGCTACATCTCTTCCAGTCTGCAGGTCTGTAATTCTAGCAGCCTTCACTTTCCACCATCTTCAGCATAATACAGTTTCTTCAATTTTGTTGAATACCAGCAGTAAGTATAGCTCAGCCAATACTTAGATGGGACTGGAAATCTTTTGTAAGAAGTCTGGCTAATTCAGTGCCTAAATCATGTTATTAATTGCAATGATCTACTTCCTCCTGAACATGTACAATTCAAGATCTAGGAGATTAACCAACCTCAAGCCAACAGGTCGTTGAAGGACAGAAAAGACTCACAGTCAACTACAAGAGTTGCGTGACCTTTGACAAGTAATAGCCATTATTTAACTCCTTTTTGTGCAGCAAGTTAACCTTTGAACCACTGGGTTGCAAGTTATGGACCCACCTAAGCCTTAACTATTGCATAAGCACCCATTGATCGTGCTACCCTACAAAGGTGACTGATTGTATAGGACATTTATGAGCTGTTTTCACTGAAGAACCTTATCCATCTGTGGCATCACTAGTTCACTAAGATGAGGCCAAAATCTATCTGAGTCAGACTGCATCAGTCCAGTGAGTTATCCTTTCCACAATACATACTAAGCAAGGCACACTACTATGTGCAAATATGTGATTTACTTTTATGTCTTTCTTCCCGGACATGTTATTTCAAAGTATTAGTATATCTCTCTGCTGCTATGGGTATCTTTTTTTTAATATTAGGGGCATACAGTTTTTTTCTCTTGGAAGTGGAAAGTAATCTGTACCACATATCTCTTGTTCGTTTCACTTGTCAATGCTGGTGCAAGAGCAGGCATTGCTCCTTGCATTTGCTGCACTTTCTGCTAGCTTCTTTCAAGTGGATGCAGCTCGTTTTTCTTTTCCTCTTTCCTTTCTATAAGCGCATTCCTTGATTCCCATTTGTACAATCCCACAGAGTAGAATAAGCCACAGAAGTGAGTCTGATATTCTGTCAACCTATTTTGTTCTGTTTTGTGGTCATATCAGCCAAGAATAACAAACCCTGTTCATTATCCAAGAAAAATGAGAAGGATTGATGAGAGTTCACTTCTAGCACAGCATGCTAAGACATGATAACAAGAAATGGACAGGTATGTCCAGTTGATTGCCGAGTGAGCACAACAATAAAAAATCCACACAAGACACAGAAACTGCAGAATGTAGAAGAAAATATATGTAATAAAATCATTAGACATTGGTACATTTCATTGATCAAAGAGTCCATGGACCAAAGGATTGAAGGTAGGAAGAAGAAAGGATTAGTTAACAGGCAGCTGACAGCTTGAAAGAAAGGAAGGAATATGCAGATGTGAACTGGAAGAAAGGATTAGTCAGCTGGAGAACCCCACAAATAAAGTAGCATAAAGAACTGTCAAGGATGAACAAACGATCGGGCGTCTATGCATATATTCCTGGTTGCTAGATGTTGTTTGCGACACAAGAGAGAGTTTTCACTACCTTGTGAAGAAGAGCTTCATCATAGTGAAGGGTGTCCCAGCAAAGACTTTCTGCAGCCAGTTTTGACAGAAGTTCCTCCACAGTCTCCTGATGTCATAACTCCCACAAGTACCTTTAATGCCAACACCCTCTGCAAACCATACAAGTAGACTATGCCATATGTGATGGACTGAAACCTCAAATGGAAGGTCCGCTTAGCTTGATCCAGGGAGATGAGATATGGTGACATTTTGATCTTCATGAACACAAAAAAGACCCTGGATTTATGATGAGGAAAGAAAGAGCACACCAAAGATTTAAACCTAAATGCACCTATGAAAATGAAAGGACAAAAGAACCCTGTTACCACTGATGCAGCATCATGGCTAAGCCCAATATTGTTTTTGCACGAGGTCACAAGCTCATTCTCCAGGCTTTTTATGCACTTTCTTTGTTCCTCCCTCCACACCTCCTGCAGGACACAACCTTTCTGTAGAGCGCTTGGGGGGACCTTGCCATGTTATGTTTTCTCTGAGATTCTTATCTCTATCAATGCTATTCTAATTTAGTTGTTGATTGTTTTTCCCAAGTTTTCTCTTCTTCTTGCTCCTTCCTAAAGAAGAAGAAGAAGAAGAAGAATGTTGTCAAGTGGTTGATCAAATGGAGAAGTCCCTAGATGAGATGATGAACCTTCGTCTGGCCCAACTCTCTAAGTGCTTTTTCGCAATGTCTTGAGGATTTTAGCAAATGTCAGATTTATGGAACAGACCAGTACTTCTTGTTGCTGCTTCGGCATTGCAATTGATTCACCTTCAAAGTTCATGTCACAGCCTTGCCCTGGACAGAAGAGGGAGAGTATGCTTCGGGATTTGCACACGGCCGACATTCTTGCCACATTCGCAAAGGCAGCGCGGTTATCCGTCGCTACATCTTCCTCCTCTCCTTACCTCCAATTCCCTGGGAAAACATCTAACGCAGGCCATAACAATATATTGCTAATCTGTAATAAGTAGAACAAATTCAGCCGGAGCTCCAAAATCGGCAAGAAGAATCGCTTAGTGTTCTTGATACTCCGTTGTCGTTGTGCGTTTTAAGACAACTTCAGATTCTAATTCGTATTCCGTCCGTAACGAAAGAGTCCTTGAGTCTCCGCCAAGGTCGAAATAAATCGTGGCAAAAGGCAAATGCACCATTTTTATGGGACCTTCTTCCTCTTCTTCTTCTTTGCCCGCGTGCAGCGGTTTCTCACTGATTGCAAATATTTTGGCTTGATTTGTGGGGGAGTATGTCAAGCATTTTTGAACGAGTGTTCTTGATACCTACTCCGTTGTCATTGCGCCGGTTTTCGTGTCAGCTGAGAATTTCATGGACTGGATGTGCTGCGAGAGAGAGACAGCAAGAGAGAGAGAGAGAACAGCCATGCAACGGTTCAGCTACGAATGCCTGACACCTTCGCTGCTCTCCTCAACGTCTTCACTAACTTTGTTTCTTTAGGAATTGGGAGAAAGTAACAACGCCCTAGGGCTGGGGTCTCCCCGAAATAACGGGCCCTGAGACCGGCGGCCACGGGCCCGTTGCGTGGCATGAAGCTCGACCGGACTTTTTTTTCTTTTAAAAAATTTGGTAACATGATGCCCGGCGGGTATCACCGGCCCACTTCTCAGATATCACAGTATTATTAAAAAGAGTAATGTGGGCATTTTCAAAAAGCGAAATGCTTGTAGAGGCAGCAGGCCTTTTGCATTTTGAAATGCTCACTTGTGGGCTAACACTTGATTATGTCAAGTAAGATGCCTTCCATTTACATTACAAAAATCCGGAGGTTTTTATGTATAGGTGAAGGGGTCTAAGAATAGACCCTTCCCCTACATAAAGCATTGAATTTTTTATTCTTTCTTTTTGTAGTTTCTTTTGTTTTGTTGCCACCTTTTCGTTTAGTGGTTTTTTTTGGTCATAAAACGGATAAAGCTTTTGCATCACGCTTCTTTATCATTGTTGTTGCGTCATTTCTGTTTTGTCATGCTTTTTTTTCATTGTTGTTGCGTCATTTCTGTTTTGTCATGCTTTTTTTTCATTGTTGTTTTGTTTTTTGTTTTTACCTTTTTTGTTGATTTTTTTCCATTGTCTTTACATCTCTTTTTGTTGTATTTTTGGGCAGTCACACTCATTAACCTTTGTTGATGTTGTGTTTTTTGCAAAGCTTGGTGTTGCATCTTTTGTGAAGCTTGGTGTTGCATCTTTTGCAAAGCTTGGTGTTACATCTTTCTTTTGTTACATTGCTTCTATGTTTTCAATTGTATCTTTGTTTTGCTACATTGCTATTCTATGACTTTTTATGCTTCATCATTTAAAAAATTTCATCGTCATTTTTTCTTTCCACATCTTATTTTGTTGTAAAAAGTATCTTATGAGGCATTGTTCCCTACTTTTATATTGATGTCATCATTTCTCCTTTTACATCACGCTTCTTCATCATTGTTGTTGAGTCATTTTTTTTTCCTTCTTTGTCACACTTCTTCATCATCATCATTGTGTTTCCTTTTGCTACATTTTATTGCACGCACAATCATTAACATGCATCATTGCTACATCTTTAGCGAAGCTTGATGCTAAGTCTTTTGTTATGCTTCATGTTGCATCTTTGTTTTTCTACATTGCAGATTTTACTTCTTGACATTTTGGCAAAAATAGTTGCAATGTAAAAGCAACCATTTTAGTGGTCCAATTCCATCTTTTGTTGTTAATTCTAGCCATTAAAATAATGGTTGTGTACAAATATCTAATGTCTTTTGTCACCTCAATTGTTTCTTCTGATGTTCTTTGTCTTTCTACATGTGTTGTTGTTTTATGCGTGTTTGATTCTCATTTTTTCCCTAGTTTTGGTGTTATGCCTTTTGCATCTCAAATTGGTGAAAGTATAAATTTTAATTTTAATCATATGGCCTCTGCATTTGAAATTTGTGACATGATAGACCTTAAATCTCTTATTAGTGAGCTTGTTTTGAAATGCCACTTTCTTGAAATTAACAATAAGTAGATGTAAAATGTAAATAAGGGAAGTAGGAGAGTTAGCAAACATGATGAATAATGGGCAAAAATGCTTTTGTGAATGGTGAATCTTCCATGGTTTTAGCACAATGAAATTCATTGTTGATCTTTCAGAAGATGAATTTTAAAAAGAAGATCTAATGGATATGTTGTTTTCTTTTGTTTTGCAAGTTGCAAAAAAGGATGGTATTTTCTATTCTCCAACTAAGTATGTTGTCTTCTCATTTTTTAAATTCCACGTTATTATTTGCTTTTGCAAATATGTTTTAAGGATAGGTTTTTTTGGTAATGTTTTAAATTGTAGACCTATCCAAAAACCTTTCATTTGGGTTCTTGTGAAAATTTTGATTATTTTTTGACTTTGGAGTGGTTGTTTTTTAGGACAATCTAGAAGGGTCTTCCTTTATATAAAAGATGAGTTTGTTTTCTTTGGCTTTTTTTTTGCCATTTCTTTTCAATTTAATGTGGACTATATGAAGCATCATCCAACATGTTTTTGCTTTATATCTACGATGTTTTTGGTGTTTAAACTTGAAACCATAAACCTAATTTGTCTTTTTTCCTTATTGTTTCTGCCTTGATATCAATTGTTTATTCTTTTGATTGATTTTTTGTTTTGTAGCAATTATGTTGTTTGTACTTTAACTATTAGCTTTTGCAACATTTAATCATTGATACAAGGTATTAGAAGGACTATAAAGTAGTTCAATAACAACATATAGTGGAATTCAATAAAACACATGTACTTCCTTTTAATATCTTCACAAATGCATGGTATTATTGTGTGAAGGTTGTTAGTGATGAAGCAACTTTCCGATCTTCAATAGTTAGTTTTAACAAGTCCATCAAGAAATCGAATGTATAATATATTATTAATTAAAAATTCAATTTGTTGCCATTGCTTATTGGTGTTGTTTTGAGGTTTTGTTAAAAGATTTCCAAGAATTAAAGGATAGACATTACATGATGTTTTACAAATTTGCATTGGCCTATTGTTGATTACCTTGTTTTTTATGTAACTGAAACATATGAAAAACTTGTTCACCATTGTAGTAATACTTGGCCTTTTGATAAACTTGGGTCACATCCATTGTTTTTGAATTTGAAACCTAAATGGAATTTTTTTCATGAGGTATGGTTTACCACTAGTCCTATTTATTGGAATCAACTTCATCTTATTGTGAACAAGTTCACTTTTGATTTCCTAAATTTAAAATAATTTTTTTTGTCCAACAAGACAACCCAAGGTATTGGAATTATTTAAATGGAAAAAAAACTTGTTTTTTGAGAGTATGGTATGGAAGTTAGAAGCCATTAGGATCCTATTTTTTATGACAAATAAGTTTTAAAACTTTTTTTCAATTTTCGTTTTCTATCATTTTGGTTTTCTTTTTCCATTTTCATTTGAATGCGTGTGTATTTTTTTTAATGACATGATTTTTTTTGTTTATAAGTATAATCATATTGATAAACATTTGCGTGATAGAACAATGTTAGGTATGATCATAGTTAGATGAGCCAAAAACCATGTCAAATGATCGAAAAATGATCAATTTTGTCAAATGCCTGTATGTAATACCACATTAATGTCATGTTCATCAAGTAAATTTGTGCTAAATGATATATATGAGTGTTGAAAAATTCAAAAATTTTTTTTTTTTAATAAATTGATTTTTGGTTTTACTAAAAGACTTTTAAACTTTCACACCAAAAAATCAATTTTGATAGGCTAAACACTTTTTTATTAAAGAAATTTTGATAGAAAAACTTGTAACCTACCATTCACATATGAAAAACACTCATAATTACAAAATTGTGGTACTTCAAATTTAGAATTTCAAAATATAATTTCAAAATGTTCAAATTTCAAGAGTCATTTGCTAAATCTAAATGGGTCATAATGTGTACGACATATGAACAAAGTTGTGGCTTATGATACAAAAAACTAAAGTTTAAAATAGTTTACATATTTTTGCATGACTTGAAATTTTGATCATTTTTCAAGACAAAATGTAGAATTTAGTAGAATCTATACACTTTAAACAATAATATTTACTCAAAAGGAGTTAACAAAAATCATGTAATTAATAGGGGGAGTTATAAATATTTTAAAAAACATGTTACAAAAAAGATCCTTTTGATGAAAAAATCAAAATGTCCACAAAGGGCCCATTTGTGGTTGAGTGTGCTGTCACCATTGGTTCATTTGATTACATTGCACCGTACACAAGGAATTATTTCTAGCGGGTTCAAATTTGGTCGATTACTGAGTTTTGAGAAAGCATTTAATGAAGAGAAGGTTATGTATGAAATGACTAAGGTAATTGATTTTATTTTATGTTTTTGCTTTCAAGTTTTTCTTTTTTTCACATTTTTTTTCTCATATTTTGAGTTTTATGCAAAAACATTTCCATTTTGTTGAACAAGATGGAGGTGATGATGGAGCTATTGATGTTATTGTCTTTGTAATTGTGTTTAAAGGCACATGAATTGTTAATATTAGCCTACTGAATGGTTTTATTAATGATGTTTCTAAAGTTGTTTTAACCACAATGCCAAAATGTGTCTTTCATAATTCCATCCATGAAATAATGTGATAATCAAATAACATTATAATAATTACTGATATTCATGCAACAAAGGTTGGAAACAAAACCTAATGAAACTATTAATACGTAGTTATTATTTTGAATTCTATTAATTTATCTTTTAAATACAATTTGATGTATTTTTAAAATTAATAATTATTTATGTTTATTTGTAAAATGTTGAATATGTCACATTAACATGGACCTATGTCATGTGATAGTATTCTGATTTGCATAATTTATCTTTTGGGTATAAAATGATGACTTGGTGCCCATGAACCCTTTTAATCCTTTTATTGTATTAAATTAAATTGTGTTATTTTTTGATAATTGAACTTGTTATATTAAAGCTTTCTTTGCATTACATGACACGTATAAAAATTTCTTTGATAGGTTGAGATTAAAAGTAAAAAATATTTGGTCATTAGTTGTGTACATGGTGTCTTATTGTACATGAATATTTATGTTAGACCAAAATCTTATATTGATGATTTTCAATATAATTTTTGTTCTATTTTGGATTATAGTGTGTTTGGCATAAAGTTTAAACATATACACATTAAATAATTAACAATCCTTAAACCTATTTAAATGTAGGACAAAACATTATAGGCGATTAAAATGAATGGTAATCATTTTGCAAGCTTTATTGAAAATTGTTTGAATATGGTAGCCATCATGTGGCCCTTTTTCCATTCACCACGTTGAATTAAGTTTAAATATTGAAATTAACATTTTAGTTTGGAATTAAATAAATACATGTTTAATGACAACATGCACATGTCACCTTTCTCAAAACTCCTTTTGGATTTTGATTCAATGCCAAAGTTTTCAACCTTCACAAACATATTTTTTTGCAAATGTTCATCATTTTTATACGAGACAATTTCACCCTCAAAAGCATTATGGTTAGAGCTACCTTGTCCAACAAATCACAATCTAAATATGCATAGCTTGGATCTCCTATGATCTTATTTGCAATTTGATCAAAAATGCCATACTTGTTGAACACCTTTGCTTGAAATGTAAGATCTTTAATTTCAAAATCCAAATCATTCACCACAACAACTAATCTAGCTTCTTTCATTGCAATAATACGTCCATTGTGCAAAACAAAGAAAGTGAAACTTAATGAAATGAATTTGACGACAAACAAATGAAGTAGCACAACAATTCACTTGGCAAAACACATTCTTGAAAAAACAAACACTTGCAAATAAAACAAAAACAATAATGCAAATGAAAGTTTAGGCCAAACACAATGCGCATTGTAGTGAAAGAGGGTAACGCCAAACACATTGTTATTTTAAGTTTGGGAAAAAGGTCTAAACCCTAGCCCCTCATTATTGTTTTTTTTTACTTTAATTAACTTTGATTATCTTTGACTTTAACTTAAGTCTAAAGAATCTTATTCATGACTTAATGACTAAGTAATGGTCTAATAATGAACACAATATTAACACCCCAAGTCATCTTATGAATTTTAACCATGCACTTCATGGTTTGCACCCAAACCTTAATTTATTTTTTATTACCATATATAGCCACTCGATAGAAGTTCCAAAATGTTTCAATCCCAAATCTAGGTTTAAAAAACTTAAACCTTAAACCTTTTACTATTATTTTAGCTTTTAAACATTGTTTTTTAATTTTTTTACTTTCATCCAAATATATTAAATATTTGGTTGTAAACAAGATTTTGTTTATTTTTCCAAATTAAGGTTTTTTTCATTACTACAAAATGTGGGTGCAGTTCACTAATCCCCATTCACTAAACTAGTGAATTCATTCAAAATCCAATGAAATCACTTGGTGAACATGGACACCTTTTGTTGTAGTGTTTAGTGGTGAAATTTTGCCATGCTTGGTGCCCAAAAAAAAAATTGTGTTTTGCGCCAAGGGTTCTTATACATTTCAACCATGCATTTGCAACTTGTGTCCAAATCAACCATTTTTGTGATTATAGAAGCGACTATCATTTTTTTTTCCAAGGAATGATGGTAGTCAATGATAAAATTCAAATATTTTTCTTTTTTAATAAATTTATATTTTTAAAAGAGAAAAATATATTTGTGTACATTATTGAAAGATCTTTAAGATTAAACTTTAATTTTTTCGTTTGAAAAAAAATCTTAATAAGCTATCAAATATCGAAAATGATGTTTTGTATAATGTCAAATAAAATAGGCTAAATATAATGCACATTACTATTTTGTCACAATAAATGGGGTGGGTTGGTGGTAAAGGAGTTGATTTCCATCCTTGGGTTCAAAAATCAATTCCCACAAATGACATGGTTTGTGATCAACGATGGGATGTTGACCAAATACTCCTTACTTACATAGCCAATTTAGGTTAGGTGCTTATTAAGTGGGCTTAGGTATGCAAAATAGGTAGCCTACCTAACAAAGTAACTCGTTTAAATCCTAGCTCAGGTAATGACATGTGTCAACATGGTATAAGTTGAAATTAATGAAATTACCAATAACATATAAATATAAATAAATATAGTAATTTTATTTTAATATTAAAAATAAATATGTAAATATAATTAATGTGATTACATTGTTTAGCTGTAAATTTAGTTGCAAAATGATGATGCTATGTAAGCTGGTTTGGATGGATGAAAAATTCATATAAGTTGCATATTCATGTGACTACCATTACAACTAGGTGTCACTTATTGATTAGAATTTTATGTGACTTGTCCAAGGTGATTAGACCATGTAACAATTGCATGTGATAATTGCACCTACAAAAACTACTTGTTAATCTAGTCATTGATTTGCAAATTCCTTGTAGTGGATTTATTTTTGAAAAGAATCCTCCAAACTCACCATATTCCAAAGGGAAAAAAGTTGAAATCATCATATTTAGACGATAGGTTGTAGTATATAATGGGATTTCCAAAAAAAGTTCCATTTGGGGAGGGCTTTGCATGCTGTGTATCAAATTTAAAAAAAAAAGTATATTCAACATTATGACAACTATTTTATCATAAATTATTACATTATATACAATTTCCTATGGATTCATACATGATTTCCTATGAACATATGAAAGAGAAGTAATGATTGATGTATTTTTATTAGGCTTGATTCTTTTCTGCCCAACTTCAAAAAATGACAATATAGGGCTTAGAACCCCTTATTTATTGGGGGTTTAGCAATGGAGGTGCCACCCAATAATCCTTTGGGCAAAGTAGGAAAAAAAAGACCCCCCAAAAAAAATCCAAGAAAATGGCTGAAAGAATATGGAATGTTCACTATATGTATTGAACAAAACTTAAGATTATTTCCATTTAAATTTCTTCATAAAAATAATTTGAAATGAAAAATAACCTTTGGGTTTGCTATTAGATATAACCTCACCCCCACATGTTCAAAATCATCCCCAAGTATGTTAAAATAATCCCTTTGGAAGGGAAAAATCCCTAGGCTCCACTTTACCTCATCTCACCCAACCCAGCTTTGGAAAAACCACCCTCCACCTCATCTCACCACACATCACCCCAACCCAGAAAATAACTCCTTGAAAGAAGAAGGGGGGAAAAAAACTCAGCCAGCCTCTTACTCTTAGAAATCCCTTTGCAGAAAATACCCAACCCTTCCTCTCCCCTTTCCCAAAATTTTCACCAAATTATCTTATCCCACCTAAACCACTTCACCTTCACTCCACCCTAAACAAAAACTGAGGTAACCACCACGGTTAGCTACTAGGGAACTGGAATCCATGGAAAAGTTGGTTTGCATTTCACCTACTATCCATCCATCCATCTGTCCATCTATCTATTCATCCATCCATTCATCTGTCCATCTATCTATTCATCCATCCGTCCATCCATTTCCTAATGGTAGCACTGGTGATGGCTGAAGTGCGCTGTTGTTAGTGGTGGTGGTGGTGGTGCTGCTGCTAGTGGGCTGTTTGCCTTCAATTGTAGCAATCCCATGTGCATGAAGCGAGATTTGCTGAGCATGTGGGGGCAAGCAACCCTGGAGCTTCCACTATTAAAAGCTCTGGTGGTCCTACCAATTACTCCTTCAAGGCTGTTACTACTAATTTCTCATCATGTCTTATCTTAGTTTACAGCAAAATAAAAAAGACACACCATCCATCTGTTTTGCTTGAAAGTTATTCCCCAATTTAGAAAACAAGGGGTGTGTCACACTGTGTGGCCTTGTTAGCCATTTACATGAAAAAGCATCTTAAGGCAAAAGAAGAATGATGGAAACTCAAATATATTTCACCATGCAAAAAATATAATCTTCAAAAAAATCCTCTAAAAGAAACCAAAATCCGTCAAGATTTTATTATAACTCTGTAAGTAAATTTCTCAAGTTTCAACACAAGCCAAAATATCATCTTTCAAAAATCCTCGTATAAAAATAGACCTATTATTATTACCTAGTAGGGGCCAAAATCCCTTAAGCTACTATACTCTATAATGCATCTAAACACAATATCCTTGCCTACCAAGGCAAGGCCAACAAGAGATTAGATTTAAGCAGCTGCAGCACACCATGTTTTGCATCAAAACTCCTAAAAATCTAGAAAAGACAAGCACTCGGATGTTTCAAGCAAAACAGACCTGGTTTCAGCTTGGTTTTTATTAACTGAAACCGACAATTTTAACTAGCCAAACCGGTTAACTGCCCAAGACTGGTTGTTTTGCTTGAAAGGGAATTCCGAAAGATTCAGAAGAGGGAGAGAGAGAGAGGGTTAGTGCAGCAGACGTTTTGGTTGCAAAAAAAACTCCTGATTTAGAACGAATTCAGAGATTTCTTCTACCGCCAGCTTTGAGCAGGCCAAACGCAGGTGGGTGAGATAGATCTGTAGCAGGAATCGATTCTCCGCCAGCTCCGATGATGTATGTATGTATGTATGTATGATCTTGTTCACGTTCTAGCAAAATCACTGAGAATAGGCTAGACTTCTTATTATGCTGTCATTACAAATGAAAAAGTCGCCAGCAAAAGAGATCAGACTGTCGATGCCTTTGTCAGTAGTCCAAGTACTCGGCGGTTTGTCGTGCACATGTGTACCTTGTCTGCCAACCCTACTGACAAAGGCAACCCAAATGGAAAAAAAAAAAAGCTTTGTTGTTGTGACAGCCATTTGGTGGTCACTGGAAAAAAACAAATCTTAAAAAGGTCGGAGCAGCAGCAGGAGGAGGAGGAGCAGAAAAAGAGAAATGGGTTTTTCGAGCTTGATCTGCGCACAGTCTCTGCTTTGTCATCGGTTTCTTTTTCCGGAAACCTAGAGCTCGTGTATTATCTACATGGTGTTAGTCCTGCTAGAGGAGCCGTCCTGCCTGCAGCTACCATCAACAGTGCGCTAGCTGTGCATTGTACCCATAGTTGCCCAGAATGGTTTGCCTAACAACTAGTTGCTAAAATTTGCTTCTCCCCGGGAGGGGCCCGGGCCCAGCAATCCGTGTTCGACAGAAGTTCCAGTATTTGAGATCGGTAGTCACTTGTGATCAATCAGCCATCTTGAGTCGATCAGCCTCTCTGAGCTCGTTGTAGTTCATACAGATCTCGAGACTGGTAGAACCGTGCGCCGGTTATTATAATGCAAAGATTGAGCTAGCTTTTCGTACGAATGCTCCAGCCATAGAAGGTTTCGACTTCTCACAGAGAAATCCATTGATACCCAATTGCAGCTGCGCCTGATTTTATTCTCTAGATCTATGTGCTTGGAGATTGAGTTCGCTCCTTTTTGAAACTGATCACGAACCCACCATTCCCTTTTAGACTTAGTTCGTGGTTTCTGCTTCTTTTTTCTTTTCTTTTCCCTTTTGTTAGACTCGAAGATCACTACTCGAAAGCAATGCATACATCAGGGCTAAGCTTCCCTGCAACTGAATCATGGAAGGAAAAGCTGAAACAGTACAAACCTCTCATCTACTTAGGAGGTCTGACACTAGGATACATCGTCTTTCACCTCAATTCCTGGAGTCCAGAAGCAATCCTTCCTCTATGCTTCTTCATCTCCTAATCATTGCTTTCATACGATCTGCTGATAATGAGTCCCCCACAGCTCCCTCCCAGCTTCTGCTTTTGGTTTCCTTTCTTTTGCCATCAGGAGCAGCTTGTGCTCATGTCAGTCATGTCATCGATCTATCTAGCGTATTACATTACTACATATCGATTCTTTCGCATTAATCATCTGCACAACAAAATTTCCTCTTTTTTTTTGCCTTTTTTTTCGGTCTTATTTTTTCTTCCATTTCACATTGATTCTTTGAAATTAGATTCAATTCATTCTTTTTATTCTCTTTTCTACAACCTCGATGAAAATGTCGCGGTTGTTGGAGTTGATCCAAAGAGATTCAGTTTCCAACTGCGGTACACAAAAGTGCTGCATCAGCTGCGTCAACGACCTCATTGCTGTGATCCAGAGTTGCTCTCACATTCACCCATGTTTCGAAGAAAAATAATCTTTACAATGCAGTTGCAGCTTAGAAGTCTTCCTCCACGTTGTGGGTGCGATCCGATCTACGGCACCGATCACCTGCATTTTCAACGATCATCTCATCATGCGTCGTCACTAGAATATATGTCGACGACAATATATCAATCATTACATCGGATCGATCTTCAAAAAAATACAAGTAAGTCTCATGCAGCTATCTCCTTTCATGACACCCGAATTACCAAAAAACAAATCAGTCTTCTGCAAAAGCTTCTTCCATGTTTATACAAAAAGCTCGACTGAATCTTGAGTTTTGAAAGTTCTCGAGATCTAGTCAATCTTCTTCTTAGTGCTTTTATGGATTTTCACAGATACAAAAATCTCCCAACTAAGTAATTACCCCGATCTCTTTCTCTTTTCTCTTCTATTCTGATCTTCAAGTTATATATTCTCTATGATCATATTATCTTCCGGCCAGGCTTCTAGTGTTAATAATCATGGAATTGCTGATCATATGGGGATGTGGGTATCTGTTCTGTTTCATCTTAGATTCTAGGAGACAACTTTGGCGAAGCTTTCTCAAAGAAGATAATTCATCAGCTGAAGATTCCGAGCCTCTTTCCTTTTTCAAAATTTTTTTTTTTCTTTCTTTTTGCTAGACTTGGGTGATGAGTCCAACTTTGGTTTCTTAACTTGGGAGAGCGACACAGAATTTTTTTTGCGACATAGGAAATTGAAAGAGCCGACGACGATGGCCACGACGACGATAATCAAGCATGCACGCCAGTGCACGTCCCGATGTCGGCGCTCATGGGACGTAATTGTCCTGTGATCATGTCATGTAATGCCTCGTCACATGGCGTAATGTCCCTTGGGAGGACAGTTACAGCTCGTAATGTGACAACTTCCCCCGCCCCACCCCCAAGTAGAGGGAGTGAAAGTCGCCACATTACAAGCCGTCACTTTCCACTCAGTGAACATTATGCTTTGGAATGTAATAAAAAAAAACCTTATTTTTTTGGGTGAATTTTCACATAATTGTTGAATTTATTATTCTTGTTTTTCCTTCGGCCTTTTGATGTAAGCTATACATAAATTCTGACTTCGGGCCCCATACTTTTTATTTTGTGTTATTTTTTGACTAATGAAGTCATTGAAGACATGGCTCTTTCTTTCTTTTGGTCGTAATTCTTCACCAAAATCTATGTCTCCTTAGTCCTGAGGGTGATGGCTCATTGGCATGGTGCTTGGTTGGCACCACAAAGGTCCCAAGTTCAAACTCAAGGGAAAATCCTATTGTGATTACAAGGTCAGTACAAGGTTTGGTAGGTAGGTGTGAGTGAGGGGTAAGAAGGGCCAGACTGAACCCACACCCACCAGTGCACCATCCACTGGATGCCTGTTATGACTTAGTTTTGGATGAACCTCAACTCGGTTAATCCATGGTTTCACCTTGGTAACCCATTGTGTAAGAAGCAATTCTTACATATAGGTAGATAAGTAGGAAAATAGCTGACTACAGTTAACCCCTTTTATAATCAGGTCCATTTTAGTCACATTCTTGTTTGTGCACACTTTTTTTTTTTAGTAACCATCCGTTTTAGTAAAGATTCACCATTTTTTAGAACCATATCACATTTGTTAAGAGCACAAAATATTTGCAAAGCTTTCATGTGACTATAATGAGGAAAATTTAGGGCAAATACTAAGTTCCTTTTGACAAGGTTAGTGTTGTTTTGTGTTTAAGTTGAGCAAACTAACAACAATGAATCTAGTTAAAGAGAAAAAAAAAAAAAAAACTTTTTAATGTAAACAAAAAAAAGATATGCGAACTTGTCAAGAAAAAAAAAATTTTTAATTAAAAAAAT
>Ga0209611_10002414_pt1 | contig 32865 bp, 30 predicted proteins | sample S1TSphgellanicum_3_FD_187693 | JGI IMG/M metagenome (GOLD analysis project Ga0209611, IMG submission 187693) | Host-associated microbial communities from peat moss isolated from Minnesota, USA - S1T2_Fc - Sphagnum magellanicum MG (SPAdes) (version 2) | ecosystem: Host-associated > Plants > Peat... | reverse complement strand
CGACGGAGCGTTTCCGGCCGCTGGGGCGTTCCTCGTCGAACAGCTCGTGCGTGGTTTTTCGGCCGGCGAAGTCGCTGCGCTCGAGGCGGCCGCGGTTCACGAAGTGGTCGACGATGAAACGCTCGACGGCGAGTTTGTCCCGGAGGTGCGGACGGCGCTCGACGACCTGGCGCGGCGCGGCGCGATGGTCTCGCGAACGAGCGCTCAGGCGCTGCGCGTACATCCGATGTTACGCGACGTGGTCATCGAACGGATTCGCCGTCGCGATGGCCCGGCGGCGATTCGTGCGTTGCACGCGCGCGCGGCGTCGCACTACGGGTCGCGGGGCGCGATCGGTGCGACCCTCTTTCATCTTGAATCCGCCGGCAACGGCGAGCTCATCCGCACGCTGATCCGCCGCATCGGATCCGACGCGATCGTGCGGGGCTACGGCGACCGCGTACGCGGACTGATCGCGCGCATGCAAGAGAACGGCGTCGACGATGCGGTGCTGGCCGCGTACATCGACGGCTGGATCGCGAAGACCCGCGGGCGCGCGGATCGCCGCGAACGTTTTGCCGAAGCACTGGCGCTTGCCGATGCGAGCGGCGATGTTCCGCTTGGCTTCGCCGCGCGTTTGGAAACCGTCGAATACGACTTGAGTCGCGGGCTGCCGGTCGAGCGCGATACGATCGACGATCTCTTGGCACGCGCCGGCGGGCTCGGCCCCGCCGAAATGGCGGCCGCGGCGATCCGCGCCGGCTGGGATGCCGTTTTACGCGCCGAGCCCGAGCGCAGTCTCGCGCTGGTGGACGTCTTCGCCGGACTCGAGTGGCCCGTCGTGCGCCACGCGCTCGTTCCGCTGCGTGCGTACGCGTTGACGTTGCTCGGACGTTTCGCGGATGCCGAGCGCGAGATGACGGTGTTGCTCGAGTCGCTGCACGATGCCGATTCGCTTGCGTTGCGCGGCCGGATGCTCGTCTGGTCGGCGCGCCTCGCGCTGCTGCGCGGCGAGACGCAAGCGGCGTGGGACGATATCCGCGAGGCGGATCGAACCGGCGGACCGTTTCTGGCCGGCTCGGAGACCGCGGCGTTTGCAATCACGCTTGCGCAGAGTGCGCTCGACCACGGCGACATCGACGTCGCGGAGCGGGCGACGGGTCAAGCGCGCGCGTTCGCGCCGAGCGCGTGGTACGAACGGGATCGCGTTCGTGTTCCGGCGCTCGCCGCGCTGTATACGGCGCGCGTCGCCGCACTCCGCGACGGTCCGGCCGCCGCGCTGGCGCTGGCCGACGCGGCGCTCGCGGACGGCGCCGCAACGTACGCTCCGGCGCTCGCGACCGATGCCGTCGCGCACGCCGCGCGGCTGCATGCACCGCTCCGCGCGCGTATCGACGTCGCGGTTCGGGCGATTCGCGATGCCGAACTTGCCGACGCCTCCGACGCAGCCGGGCGCGCGACGGCCGCCGCGATCCTCACGCGCATCGATCCCGGCGTGAGCGCGCGCTTGCCGGTGCTCGATGCGCCGCCGTTCGGTCTGCTGGTCAGCGCGCGCGCCGGCGTGCTCGCGGGGCCGCGATTCGAGCAGGCGCTTTTCGCCGACGAGCGCCCCGCCGCCGCGCCCGCTACGAGCCCGCACGAACGGCTCACCGCACGCGAAGCGGAGATCCTCGAGCTGCTCGCTCAGGGTCTCACGAACAAAGAGATCGCGCAGCGCTTCGTGCTCAGCCCGCGCACGGTGGAAACGCACGTCGCGCGCATCCTCGGCAAGGTCGGCGTCAACTCGCGTTCGCGCGCGATCGCCGCCTATGTGCGTAAATCTACGGACGGCCACGTCGGGCTCGCGCGCCTATGATCCGCGCATGGAACCGACATCCGATCCCGCGCGGCCGCCGCAGGCGCCCGTCGATCTCGAAGCGCTCCTCGGTGGACGCGGCCTGCAGATCGCAGGTCTCCTCTCGCTCTTCGGAAGCGGGGCATTCTTTTTCAAACTTGCCGTCGATCATGGCTGGCTCGATCCGCTCGTTCGCGTTCTGATCGGCGCGGCAGCCGGGTTCGCGTTTCTGCTCGCGGGTATCGCGCACAAGCGTGGCACCGTCGGTCATCGCGCGGTATCCGAGGGCCTCATCGCACTCGGTGCGGCGCTGCTCTTTCTGACCGCGTGGGCAGCCGGGCCGCTCTTCGGGCTCATTCCGACGCTCGTCGCGCTCGGCGCGATGGGCGCGGTTACGGCGGTGCTCACCGTGTTCGCGTTGCGCACGCGTTCGCAAGTGACCGCGATCTACGGTCTGGCCGGCGGCTTGATCGCGCCGGTGCTTGCGCCGCCCGGTGACGAACGCGTCCTCCTTGCCGCATATCTCCTCGCGCTGTGCGGGGCAATGCTCTTCGCCGCCGAGCGCGGCGGTTTTCGCGCGGGCATCATCGCGCCGCTGGCGATGGCGGGGGCGCTCTGCTACGCGCCGCGTTTCGCCGTCGATGCGGCCGGCGGCTGGACGTATCTCGATACGCTGGCGGTCGTCACCGCGTTCTTCCTGACGTTTGCGTGCGCGGGCATCGTCCGGCTGCGGCGCGGCGCGACGCGGCTCGATCTTGCCGTCGCGGCGGCTGATGTCGCGCTCTTCGTCGTCTTCGCGTGGGGCGATCTCGCCGCGTATCATCTTTTCTTGGCGCCGGTGCTCGCCGCGGCGGCGATCTTCGTCGCCGGTGTCGCGCGTTCGCTGCAGCGGTCGAGGACGCGCGTCGTCCTGTGGTGGATCGCGGTTGCGATCGCAACGCTCGCCGTCTATCCGGCCGTCGATTTTCACGCGCATGTAGCCGCGGCCGTCTTCGTGCTGGAAGGGGCCGCATGGTATGCCTTTGGGGCGCGGATCGCGGACGATCCGGTGCGCTTTGCTGCGATTGCCCTGCTCGCGCTTGCCGCCCCCGCGGCGTGTAGCGATCTGGCCCAGACGGACGCGCCGATTCCGTTCGTGAACGGAGATTTCGCCGAAGCGATCTGCGTCGCGATTGCGCTCGCGATCGTCGCGATCGTCAGCCACGCCTTCGCGGTTCGTCGCGCGCAAGACGCGGTCGAAAATTATCTGCCCGTCGTCGCGAGCGTCGCCGCCAGCATCGTCGGCCTCGGTTCGATCGTGGAAGAGACGCTTCGGCTTCCTCACGTGGCGGCATTGACGCACCTCTTCGGCGGCGGCTCGTGGGCGGTCGCTGCCGTATCGATTCTCGCAACGCTCTATGCCGTCGGGCTCTTCGTCGCGGGTCACATCCGCGGCAGCCGCAATCTGCGTTCGCAGTCGCTCGTGCTCTTCGGCCTCGTCCTCATGAAGGTCGTCACCGTCGATCTCGCGACCGTCGATATGATCTACCGGGTCGCGACGCTCTTCGGCGTCGGCGTCGCGACGCTCGCGATCTCGACGGTCTATCTGCGCCGGGAACAGGTGCAGCGCTTCTTCACGCGTCCCGCGGAATAACGGCCGGGAGAGCATCGCAGGCGGGAGCGACAGAAGGCTGTGCGCTCCCGCTTTCGTACGCCTTCGGAAGGGCGACGTGATCGAACGCACAGTGCCGGCAGCCGCTTCCGCAGCAACTGCCGCGTTTGCGATGGTACTGCTCGGTGAGGACGAGCAAGCCGCCTTCGAGATAATAGTCGCCGTCTTCAAGCATCGATGATGGACGCTTCCGGGCCGGATCGCGTGCTTCCCAGGAGGTGGCTCAACGAAGCAAGAGCCCGGACGGTACCGCCCGAGCTTTCCTTTCGTTCGTCGAAACATGCGTAAGGGTTAGTGCCGGCCTCCGCCGCCGCCGTGCGAGGATCTGGTGGCGCCGCGACCGCCGTAGTATCCGCCCGCGGAGCGCGGTGCGACGTAGTCGTGGCCGACGAACCTGCCGCCGTTATAGATGCCGCGTACGCCGGGTCCGCCGTACACGCGCGCGCCGCCGTAGTAATGATACGGGCCGCCGAAATAGCCGCCGTGCCACCAGCCGGCGTTTCCGAAGAAGAAGCCGAGGCTAACCGTGGGGCCGTAGTAGAACCACGGATGGCCATAATAATACGGGACGCCACCGTAATAGGTGTAAGGCGTGTCGACTTCGTTGGCCGCAAAGAACGAGCCGGCGTTATAGCCCAGGATGCTGACGATCATCCCCGGAGCGAGCGTGAGGCCCGTCGGGTTGATGATCGTGCCCTGATGGAGCCGAACGCTGTCCACGTAGCCTTTTTCGTCGCGGACTTGCAAGGCGAATTGACCGTCGAAGCTAACGATCCGGCCGCGTACTTGCGCGTCTTGCGGAGCCGGCCGGGCATAGGACGGCACGTCCTGAGCGCCTGCCGCCAGCGGACCGGCGATGAAGAGAGCCGCGGTGAGCGCGGCGAGCAATTTGTGCATACTCGTATAGTACCCCGCGCCACGCAAAAATTGCTGCGCGTATTTCATGACAATGGTTAGAATGTGAAGAGAATCTGCGGCTTCGCTTGACCGCGTAGCTCTCAGAAAACTACCATGCACGGTTGCTGTGATTGTGCTGTGACTCACGCTCCGATATGGAAGGCGGTTATCAGCGAAAGGCTGATCGCCGCCATGGTCACCGCGAGCAACAACCCGACGGCGAGCGGACGCAATCCCATCCGTGCGATCTTCGCGAAATCGACGTTGAGGCCAACCGCGGCAAGCACCATGACGATCAAGAATCCGGCGAATGCGGTAAGCGCGTGCGCCGCATCCGGCGGGACGAGACCCATGCTGTTGAGCAGCGCCAGCGCCGCGAAACCGAGGATGAACCAGGGCACGACCGCGAGGATGCGCCGCGGCGAGAGTCGTGGTGCGCTCGCGCCGCCGGTCGCGCGCGATGCATGCACCCAACCGGCGATCACCGCGAGCGGAACGAGCAGCAGCGTGCGCGTCAGTTTCACGATCGTTGCCGTCGCACCGGCCGTCGGATCGTACACGTAGCCCGTCGCAACGACGACGGACGTATCGTTGACTGCGGTTCCGGCCCAGCTGCCGAATGCAACGGAACTGAGGTGCAGCGCGTGGCCGAGCGGCGGATAGACGAGCAGCGCGATGATGTTGAACGTGAAGATCGTCGTCACCGCGTAGGCAATCTCTTCGTCGGCCGCGCCGATCAACGGGCCGATCGCAAGGATCGCGGTGCCGCCGCAGATCGCCGTTCCGGCGCCGATCAGCGTGCCGATCGCCCCGGTAAGCCGGGCAAACCGCGCGAGGAGCAAGCCCAGTCCCATTGCGACGCACACACAGACGCCGACGAGGCCGAGCGTCGCCGCGCCGAGCCCGATGATCGCGGCAACCGTCAGCCCGGCACCGAGCAAGATGATCGCGGTCCGCAAGACCTTGTTCAGAACGAAGCGGATGCCGGGGCGTACGGCCGCCGGCAGCCTGAAAAGATTAGCGATTGCGATCCCGCCGATCAAGGCGAGCAGCACATCCGGAATCGCACCCGTGAAGCGTGCCGCGAACCGCGCAACGACGGCGATCGCGAGCGCCAAGAGCAGCCCGGGCAGCCACGTGATGCGGGAGAGCGCGGCCCGCACATCGGTCGGGCGAGCGAGTTCCGATTCCATCTCGGCAGCGTAGCGCGGCGGCAAATATAAGTCAAAGTAGAGTATATTTGCTTTTCTAAAAGAAGTACTTATGGAATGTTCACGCTGGGGCAATTGAACGTCTTCCGGCGCGTCGCCGAATCCGGCAGCTTTTCGCGTGCCGCCGAGGCCCTCGGCGTCACCCAACCGGCGGTGTCCCAGCAGATCCACGCGCTCGAAGCGCACTTCGGCGTCCCGCTTGTCGACATCGTACGCGGCCGGGTTCGGCTCACCGATGGCGGCCGGTTCTTGGCCGCCCGCAGCGACGAACTGCTGGCGGGCGTGACCGCGCTCGAGCGCGATATGCGGGAATTCTCCGCCGCTGCCGCCGGGACGCTTGCGATCGGTGCGACCGTCACGATCGGCACGCACGGCTTGGCCCCGCTCCTGGTGCGCTTCAGCCGCACGCATCCCGGTGTCGACGTACGCATCACGATCGGCAACACCGACACGATCGTCGCCGCGGTACGCGACGGAACGCTGGCGCTGGCGCTGATCGAAGGGCTGGCCGGCGGCGACGATCTCGAGACGATCGCCTATGCGCGCGACGAACTCGTGCTGGTGGCGTCCGCCGCCGATCGGCGCTTCGCGCGCCGCCGGCCGTTGCCGGCCGCGGCGCTCGACGGCGAACGGTTCATCATGCGCGAACCGGGCTCGGGGACGCGGGCGCTGGTCGACGCCGCACTACAGCGCGCCGGCGTCGTGCCGCACCGCGTCCTTGAGTTGCCGTCGGGCGAAGCGATCGCGCGGGCTGTCGAATCGGGGCTCGGCGTCGCGATCATCTCGCGCATGGTCGTTGAGCGCGACGCCGCGGCGGGGCGGTTGCGGATCGTTCCGGTCGCCGGCCTCGACCTCGATCGGGATTTTCTGCTGATCCGCGCCCGCTCGTACACGCCGTCACCCGCAGCGAGCGCCTTCAGGCGCATCGTGTTGGAAGGCGCTCCCCTCTGAGGTGCCTTGGATGCGGTATCCAAAAACCTTGACGCCCGCAACACCGGGACGTACGCTTACCACATGGCAACAGCGTCACGCGAAGGGTCCGTCGCGCTCGGCCTGACGACCCAGGTGGAACGGCCGAAATCGCTGCGCGATCAAGTCTACGAACGGCTGCGCGGCGCGATCACGTCGGGGGAGATGGCACCCGGCGCGCCGGTCATCGAAGCGGAGATCGCAACGCGCCTCGGTCTGAGCCGCACGCCGGTGCGCGAAGCGTTGCGGCGGCTCGAATCGGAGGGGATGCTCGAGCCCCGCGGCGGGCGCGGTACGGTCGTGCGCGAGATCCAACGTGAAGAAGTCGACTGCGTCTTCGAAATCCGCGAAGCGCTCGAATCGCTTGCGGCACGTCGCGCCTCGCGCCACATGACGGCGCGCGATTACGCCGAACTCGAGCGGCTCGTCGAACGGATGCGCGCGAAGGTCGACGATACGGTTGAGATGGAGCGGCTGGACACGATTTTCCACGACCGCATCCTTGCCCACGCCGACGGTGCAAGGCTCAAACGGATGCTGGGCGATCTGCGCGCCGAAATCATGCCGTGGCGCGCGATCGCGCTTGGCATCGCCGATCGCCGTGCCGGCACGGTCGAAGAACACGCCGCGATGCTCGCCGCGATGAAGTCACGCGACGAGCCCGCGATCGCCGCTGCGACCTCGCGACATATCGCCAACACGCACGCGGCGGTCATCGGCGAAGGCGACGCGGCTTAACCCGCGGCGACCGGTTCTTTCGCGACCGCGTGTGCGGCCATCAGCTCGAGCGCCTTCACCATCGCCGAGTGATCCCAACCCGCGCCGCCGTTTGCGGAACAGGTGTTGAAGAGCTCTTGCGCGGTCGCGGTGTTCGGTAACGCAACGCCGAGCTCGCGCGCGCCTTGCAGCGCGAGGTTGAGGTCTTTCTGGTGCAGCGCGATGCGGAAGCCCGGGTTGAACGTGCGGTCGATCATGCGTTGACCGTGGACTTCGAGAATGCGCGAGGAAGCAAAGCCGCCCATGAGCGCGGCCCGGACTTTGGCCGGGTCGGCGCCGGCTTTCGACGCGAACACGAGCGCTTCCGAAACGGCTTCGATCGTGAGCGCGACGATGATCTGATTTGCGACCTTGGCGGTTTGGCCGTCGCCGTTCCCACCGATGAGCGTGATGTTCTTGCCCATCGCTTGCAAGAGCGGCAAGATGCGCTCGTAGTGCTCTTCGGGGCCACCGACCATGATCGTAAGCGTCGCCGCTTTCGCGCCGACTTCGCCGCCCGAGACCGGCGCGTCGAAATAGATCGCGCCGAGCGCTGCGATCTTCTCGGCAAAGCGCTTCGTCTCGGTCGGTGAGATCGAGCTCATGTCGATCACGATCTTGCCGGCGGAGAGTCCCTGCGCGACGCCTTGCTCACCGAAGAGGACGTTCGCAACGTCGGGTGTGTCGGGCAGCATCGTGATGATGACGTCCGCTTTGCTCGCGACCTCAGCGCTCGAAGCGCATTTCACGCCGCCCGCGGCGAGCAAGTCGTCCGGCACGTTGCTGCGCGTGTGAAGGTAGAGGGTGTGTCCGGCTTTCTGAAGTTGCCCCGCCATCGGGGCGCCCATGATTCCGAGACCGATGAAACCGACGTTCATGTGATGTGCTGTGCTTCCTATCCGGTAGAGCCGACGGTTGCGTGCGCGAGTTGACGGTAGTCGGAGAGCCAACCGAGTCCCGCATCCGTTCCGTTTTGCGGGATGTATTCGCATCCGATCCAGCCGTCGTAGCCGGCACGTTCTAAGACGGTGAACAGAAAAGGGTAGTTGATCTCGCCGGTTCCCGGTTCATGCCGGCCGGGGTTGTCGGCGAGCTGCAGGTGGCCGATGCGCGCGAGGTTCGCCGCGAGCGTTGCCGCGAGTTCGCCTTCCATGCGCTGCATGTGATAGATGTCGTATTGGAGGCGCAGGTTCGGTGAACCGACCTCATCGATGATCGCGAACGCCTGGGCGGAGCTCGAGAGGAAGAAGCCCGGGATGTCGCGCGTGTTGATCGCTTCGATGACGAGGCGAATCCCCGCCTCGCCGAGTGCGTGCGCCGCGTAGCGCAGGTTGTCGACGAAGGTCGCGTGCATGCGGGAGCGGTCTCCGCCCGCCGGGACCTTCCCCGCGAGCGCGTTGATCTGGGTGCACCCGAGCGCCTTCGCATACGCGATCGCCTGCGGGATCCCGGCGCGAAATTCATCGACCCGATCGGGGAGCGCGGTGATCCCGCGTTCGCCCGCCGCCCAATCGCCGGCGGGAAGGTTGAAGAGCACCTGCTCGAGCCCGGCCGCGTTCAATCTCTGCGCGAGATCCGTCTGCGGGTACGCGTACGGAAACAGAAACTCGACGCCGGCGAAGCCCGCTTGCTGCGCCGCCGCGAAGCGGTCGAGAAAGTCGAGCTCGGTGTAGAGCATCGTGAGGTTCGCAGCAAACTTCAACATCAGGCGTTTGCCAATTCGCGGGCGGGCACGTCGATCACGGGTTCGTACTCCTTGATCTTGTCGATTTCGGCACCCATCGCGATGTTGGTGACGCGTTCGGTAATGATCTCGACGAGGACCGGGACGCTGGTCTCGGCGGCTTCTTTGCGCGCCCATGCGATGGCCTGCGCGATCTTGGCCGGCTCGAAGACGCGGATCGCACGGCAACCGAACGCTTCAGCCGCCTTCACGTGATCGACGCCGTATTCGCCGAGTTCGGGTGCGTTGACGTTCTGGAAACTCAGCGAGACCTCATAGTTCATGTCGTAGTTCAACTCCGCTTGCCGGATCAACCCGAGATAGGCGTTGTTGAGCACGATCATTACGAACGGCACCTTGTACTGCGCCGCAACCGCGAGTTCTTCGATCAGAAATTGCAGCGAGTAGTCTCCGATGATGCCGACGACTTCCCGCGCCGGGTTCGCGAGCTTGGCGCCCGTGCAGGCCGAGACTTCCCAGCCCAGCGGCCCCGCTTGTCCGCAGATGAGATAGCGGCGCGGTTTGTTGATGCGCTGAAACTGACCCGAGGCGATTTGGTAGAGACCGATCGCCGTGACGAACTGCGTCTCGTCGTCGAAGGCCGCGTTGACCTCCTGGAAGACGCGCTGCGGTTTGATCGGTACGTCATCGAAGTCGGTCTTGCGCAGCAGCGTGCGCTTGCGTTCCGCCACCTGCGCGGTCCAGTCGCGGCGATCGGGGATCTCGCCGCGCTCTTGGCGCGCGCGGGCTTCGGCGACCAGCGCGTCGAGCGCGAGGCCGGCGTCGGAGACGATGCCGAGTTCCGGGCTGAACACGCGCCCGATCTGCGTCGGTTCGATATCGATGTGCACGAACGTGCGGCCTTTCGTGTAGACGTCGACGCTGCCGGTTTGGCGGTTCGCCCAGCGGTTGCCGATGCCGAGCACGAAATCGCTTGCGAGAAAGGTCGCGTTGCCGTGACGCGTTTGCGTCTGGAGTCCCATCATGCCGGCATTGAGCGGATGATCGTCGGGGATCGTGCCCCAGCCCATCAGCGTCGGAATCACCGGCGTTTGCGTGATCTCCGCTAGCGCGACGAGCTGCGGCGATGCTTCGGCGTTGATGATCCCGCCGCCGGCGATCAGCACTGGGCGCTCCGCGGCAAGCAGCAAATCGAGCGCGCGCGAAATCGCCTTGCGCGACGGCGCCGGTTTCTCGATCGCAAGCGGCTCATCGGCCTCGGGATCGTAGTTGATGATCTCTTTCTGCACGTCGATCGGCAGATCGATGTGGACGGGCCCGGGCCGGCCGGAGCGCATCAGCTGAAACGCTTTGCGGAAGACGTACGGCACTTGCGCGCCCTCCATCACCGTGACCGACCACTTCGTAACCGGTGCGGTGATCGCGGCGATATCGACCGCTTGGAAATCTTCTTTGTGGAGTTTCGCGCGCGGCGCTTGGCCGGTGATGCACAGGATCGGCACGCTATCGGCGATCGCCGAATACAGGCCGGTGACCATGTTCGTGCCGGCGGGTCCGGAGGTGCCGAGATTGACGCCGATCTTCCCCGGATGGGCGCGGCTGTAGCCCTCGGCGGCGTGCGTGCCGCCCTCCTCGTGGCGCACCAGCACGTGGCGGATCGTGCTCCCGCGCAGCGCATCGTACAGCGGCAAAATCGCCGCCCCCGGGACACCGAACACGAGGTCCACGCCCTCGCTCGTGAGGACGTGAAAGGCGGCTTCCATCGCGGTCATCTTGGGCATCGGCGCGGCTCCTTCGCTCGGAAAGCGTATACAGAATACGGGATACCGTATCCTAAAGAGAGCGTACCAGTCGACGCCCGCCTCCGTCAAGCGAAGGCACGTGCGAACGGGTTTGCCGCGCCGTCTTTGTCCGGCAAGACGTGTGATGTGCGCGGCGAAAGCCGCGCAGCGGACCGGTTTCGTCTGGAGCCGGCGCTGCGATTGGTGAGGGTCCGATGTACGTTCCGATGCCGCAACCACTGAACATCCGCGATCTGCGGTTGATGCTTGCCACCGCCGGAGCGACGGCTGCGTTCTTGGCGTTCGCCGCGCCCGGCGAACCCGTCGCGATCCGAATCGCGGCAGCGGCAGCAGGCGGGCTCCTCGCGACGCTCCTTCACGGCCCCGTCGCTCGCCTCGCCGTTGCGCCGCGCTTGGCGCTCACCCTCGTCGGGCTGATCCCCTTGGCCGCGCTCGCATTCGTGCTCGCAGCGACGGACTGGGGCGGCGGTTCCGTCGCGGTCAAAGCCGGCGTCGCTTTCGTTTCCGGCGTCGCCTTTTTTGGAGCGATGCTCATCGGGGACCGGCTGCGCACGATCGTCCGCCAAAACCCGTGATCCAGCGAGCGGCGCGGGCCCGCGCGCTCGTCTGCCACGATGCGCTCGTATGAACCGCCGCACGTTGCTTGCCGGAGCCGCTGCTCTCTCGCTCGCGCCCGCCTTCGCGCGCGCGCAAACGCTCGTACCGCTCGATGTTGCCTACGCGGGGTCGATGGGGTCGATGATGGAGGGGCCGATCAAGGTCGGCGCCGCGCAGACGCTGGGCATCGCGATGCACGGGCGCGCGCAAGGCTCGGACGCGCTCGCCAATCTGATCGTCGGCGGGAGCATCACGCCGGATGTGTTCATCCCGGTGACGCCGGGCCCGATGAGGACGGTCCTCACGAGCGGCAAAGCGTCGCTGGCCGTGCCGATCGCGCGCACCGAGATGGTGATCGCGTACAGCCCGAAGAGCAAATACGCGCAAGCCTTCGCCGATGCCGCGGCCGGCAAACCCGGCGCGATGCCGTGGTGGCAGATCCTCTCGCAGAGCGATATCCGCTTCGGGCGCACCGATCCGGCGACGGACCCGCAAGGCCGAAATATCATCTTCACGCTGCAACTCGCGCAGACGTATTACAAGCAGCCCGGGCTTGCCGCGAAGATCCTCGGCGAGACGATCAACGCGGCACAGATTTTTAGCGAACCGACCGTCGAGGCGCGTTTGCAAAGCGGCGAACTCGATGCGGCCTCCGCGTACAAGATCCAGCCCGGTCCCTTCGACTTGCCCTACGTCTCGCTGCCGCCCGAGATCAATCTGGGCAACGAGTCGATGCACGCGCTCTACGCACAGACCTCGCTCGACCTCGCCGGAAAGACGTATCACCCGCAATCGCTCGTGTACTACGCCGCCGTCCTCGACGGCGCCGCGCAGAAAGACAAGGCCGCCGCCTTCGTCGCTTGGCTCGCGGACGGTGCGCAGCCGATCTTCAAGAAATTCTTTTACGATCCACCGACCGGCGCGGCGCCGCTGCATGCCTAGCGTTACGTAAAGCCGGCGATACGGTTACCGTCGCGATCAAAAGAGAACGCGGCTCTCGAGGCTAATCGCGCAACGATGGTTCTCCGGCGCGCGGCGGCCGTGCTCTTTGCTCTGGCGCTCCTCTACCCGCTGGCCGGTCTCTTGGTCCCGGTCGGTGCGTGGCGCTGGGGCGATGCCGCGACGCTCGATGCGGTCCGCGTCTCGCTGGTGCTGACCGGGATCGCGATGGTCGTAGTGGTTGCGATCGGGACGCCGATGGCGCTCGCGATCGCAGGCGCGGCGCCGCGCGAACGGCTCGTGTGGCAAGCGATTCTGCTCGTCTCGGTGCTCGTGCCGCCGCTTGCACTCGGCATCTTGATCTCGCTTGCGTTCGGCCCGCACGCGCTGGGTGCGTTCTTGGATCGCTTCGGATTGAAGCTGACGAACACGCCGCTGGCGTTCGTCGTGACGCAAGTCTACGTGAGCATCGGCTACTACATGCTCGGTGCGATCGCCGCGCTCGATGCGGTCCCGCCCGCGCTGCGCGTCCAAGCCGGCTTGCTCGGGGCGAATTCCTGGAAGACGTTCGTGCGCGTCACGTTTCCGATCGCGCGACTCGGCTTTACCGTCGCGCTGAGTTTGGCGTGGGTGCGTGCGTTGACCGAATTCGGTGCCGTCGTCGTGACGGCGTATTATCCGGCCGGCATGCCGGTCGCGATTTGGACGGGGCTCGAGAATTTCGGCTTGCCGGCCGTGATGCCGCTGCTCGTCGTGTTTCTGCTGACCGCGCTGCCGTTGCCGTGGCTCGCGCACGTTCTCGCGCAGCGCCGGCTCGTGCATGCTTGACGCGCACGTCGTGAAGGCACGCGCGCAGTTCACCGTCGATGTGTCGCTGCGCGTCGAACGCGGCGCCTCGTGCGGCCTCTTCGGCGCCTCGGGGGCCGGGAAGAGCACGATCCTCGCGTGCATCGCCGGTGCGGAGACCCCCGACGGCGGCACGATCGATCTCGACGGACGCCGGCTCTTTCCGCCCGCGACATCGCTCCACGAGCGGTCGCTCGGCTATCTCACGCAGGAGGCGAATCTCTTCCCGCACTTGCGCGTCGGCGAGAACATCTGCTTCGGATTAGCGGCGCCGGAGCGGCGCCGACGTTCGCCGTGGATCGACGAGCTCGTCGAGCGGCTCGATCTGGCCGAGCTTTGGGACGCATCGGTGCGCGCGATCTCCGGCGGGCAAGCACGGCGTGTGGCGTTCGCGCGGATGCTCGCGCCCAAGCCGCCGCTGGTGCTGCTCGACGAGCCGTTCACGGGACTCGACCGGAATCTGGTACGCGCGCTGCTCGCGGCGATCGCGGCGTGGCAGCGCGAACTTGGCTTCACGTTGGTCGTCGTCGATCACGACGCCGACATCCTGGCTCGGCTCGCGCCGCGCGCGATCGCGATCGAGAACGGCCGCGCGATTCAAGACGGACCCTGGGACGAGCTCCGCGCGCGGCCGGCGACGCGGCTACTCGAACGGTTACTCGACCCGCTCTAGGCGGCCGCGCCGGCCAATCCGCGCCGCGCGCGAAAACGTTATCGGAAAGAGACGCCCGTGCTCAGGCTCGAGCACGGGCGTTTCGCTTCACCGGCCCGCTACGTCAGGCTGAAGCGCAGATCGCCGAGTTTGCTGATCGTCGTACGGATGCGATCGCCCGGCTTGAGCCAGACTTGCTTGTCCTTGGGGTAACCGACGATCACGCCGCTCGGCGTCCCGGTGAAGATGATGTCGCCGGGTTGCAGCGTGATGTACTTCGAGGTGTAGCTGATGATCGTCGCGCAGGGGAAGATCATCAGCCCGGTGTTCATATCCTGACGCGGCGTCGGCTCGTCGTTGACCCAGGTTTGCACCTGCAGCGTCTGCGGATCGGGGATCTGGTCGGCGGTGACGAGCCACGGTCCGATCGGCGCAAAGTGATCGGGTGTTTTGCCGGTCATCCACTGCGAGATGCGCATCTGCAGATCGCGCGCGGTGAAGTCGTTCCCCGCGGCATAGCCGTAAACGTACTTGAGCGCGTCCGCTTCGGAGACGTTCGAGGCGGTCTTGCCCATCACGATCACGAGTTCCGATTCGTAATCGAACGCCGCAGCGTCCAGATGCGAGACCGGGATCGTGCCGTTGTGGCGGTTGAGCGCGGTGTTGAACTTGTTGAAGAGCTCGGGTTCGGTGCGCGGCTTCTCGCCGGTTTCTTTCAAGTGGGCCGAATAGTTGAGGCCCACGCAGATGATCTTCGGCGGCGCGCCGACCAGCGGTCCGTACTCGACCGACGCTTCGGAGAGGAGCGCGCCCGACGGTGCGCCGGCGACGATGCGGCGCAGCGCGCCGACGTTACCGCGGCCGGCGACGACGTCGTCGGTCGTGCGCGGGCAGTCCGCGATCCCCATCGCCTGTGCGACGGGCAGGACATCGACGATGCCGCGCGGCGTCCGCACCCCGAGCCGGTCGACACCGCCGACCCGGATCGTGGTCAGCGTCATCCCGTTCGTAGCGGCCGCGACTTGGGCGGGGTCGGCTGCGAAAGCCAGTTGCGGCGCGGTTGCGGCAACGGCGGCCGTGCCGGCGGTGACGGCCAGGAAATTCGCTCGAGTGGTCATCGGGAAGCCTCCATGATGCGGAATCGGATTCTGCTCGCTGCCCGCTCGAACGCAACTTTCCTTCCTGCGGGTGCTCCGGCGCTCCCTTTGAGCCGCCTCACGGCCGGCGCTCGTACGGGGTCCGTCCGGCGGGTATAGGTGCACCCGATGACGCGAATCGAAGACTATGCGCTGATCGGCGACCGCAAGACGGCCGCGCTCGTTTCGCGTGACGGGCGCATCGATTGGCTGTGCGTCCCGCGCTTCGATGGGGGCGCGGCGTTCGCCGCGCTGGTCGGCACGGACGACAACGGCTTTTGGTCGCTTGCGCCGGTCGAGCCGCGGCGCGTCACGCGCGCGTATCGCGAGCGGACGCTCACGCTCGAAACGATCGTCGAGGCGGCCGGTGGCCGCGTGCGCATCATCGACGTGATGCCGCTCGGAACGTCCCATCCGCACGTGGTCCGGCGCGTCGAGGGTCTCGACGGCGCGGTCGCGATGCGGATGTGCCTGCGCGCGCGCTTCGACTACGGCTCGCTGCGTCCGGCGATCGAACGCTTCGGCGATGCCTATGTCGTCGTCGCCGGTCCAAGCGCGATGGCGCTCCGCAGTTCGATCGATATCACCTCCGAGGCCGGCGATCTCACGGCGGCGTTTACCGTCGCTGCCGGTGCAAGCGTAACGTTCGATCTCGTCGCGCATCATTCGTGGCGTTCGCTGCCCGACGCGATCGACGTCGATCGTGCGATCGCGCAGAGCGACGCGGAGTGGCGAGATTGGGTCGACGGCAGCAAGGTCGACGGTCCGCATGCGGCTGCGCTGCAGCGCTCGCTCTTGACGCTCAAGGCGCTGACGTCCGAAGCGACCGGTGCGATCGTGGCCGCGCCGACGACCTCGCTGCCCGAATCGATCGGCGGCGTTCGCAATTGGGACTACCGCTATTGCTGGTTGCGCGACGCGGCGCTGACGCTCAAAGCCTTTACCGCGACCGGGCATACGGACGAAGCCGCCGCGTGGCGCGATTGGCTCGGCCGCGCGTTCGCCGGCGACGTCTCGCAAACGCAGGTTCTCTATGGCATCGACGGCGATCGCCGCATCACCGAGACCGAACTCGATTGGCTGGCCGGCTACGAAAATTCGAAACCGGTGCGGATCGGGAACGCCGCCTACGATCAGCACCAGCTCGACATCTACGGCGAGGTGATCGACGCCCTGACCGCTGCCGCGAAGTCGGGGCTTGCGACGACGGAGCGTTCGAGCAACGCGGTTGCGGGTCTGATCGATTTGCTCGAACGGCTGTGGCAAGAACCCGACAACGGGATTTGGGAAGTTCGCAGCGAGCCGCGCCACTTCGTGTTCTCGAAGGTCAGCGCGTGGTTAGCGTTCGATTGCGGCGCTCGGTACGGGGAGTTGCTCGGCATCGACGGGCACGCGGCCAAATGCGCCGGACTGCGCGATGCGGTTCGTGCCGACGTCGAAGCGCATGGCTGGGATCCGGTGCGCCGCACGTTCGTGCAGAGCTATGGATCGGACCGCCTCGACGCGACCGCGCTCTTGCTCGTGGTGTACGGTTTTCTCGCACCGGACGATCCGCGCAGCATCTCGACGATCGAGGCGGTCGAGGGCGAGTTGCTCCACGACGGGTTCGTGCGCCGGTATCTTCCCGATCCCGATCACGGCCGCGTCGACGGCGTGCGCGGCGATGAAGGCGTCTTTCTCGCGTGTAGTTTCTGGCTCGTTTCGGCGCGCGCGATCGTGGGCCGCGTCGACGAGGCGCGCGCGCTTTTCGAACGGCTGCTCGAGCTTTGCAACGATGTCGGGTTGCTGAGCGAAGAGTACGATCCGGTTGCGCGGCGGATGGTCGGGAATTTCCCGCAAGCCTTTACGCATGAGGCGCTGGTCGCCGCGGCGATCGCGCTCCAAGCGGCCGAGGGCGTGCGTGTTCCTGCCCGCGGCCCGACGGGCTGAGCCCGCGGGCGCGCCGAAGCGCGCGCCATGATCGTCGCTCGCAACATTCTCGTCGCGCTCGCCGTCATCGGCGCGTGCGGAACCGCCGGTGTACGCGCCCAGACCGCACCCAACCTCAATGCCTTGCGCGTGCTGTTGCCGATGAGTACGCTCTTGAACACGGCGCCGGGCCGCGCGGCACTCGCGGCCAATCTGAACGTGACCGCGGCGATCGAAACCGGGACGGCCCGCCAGCCCGGCCTCGAACCCTTCGATACGCAGCGCGAACGGGCACTTGCCGACGCCACGATCACCGGCGACAACGCCTATCAACTTGCGGACGGGCTCGGCAGCAAACTCGGCGGCGTGTATCGCTCGCTGGCCTCGTATACGAGCAGCGACGACGGCAAGACCGTGCACGCGACGAACGTCGCGAATTCGATCGAGGTACTGTTGCGCTACGCGTCCGGGCTGACCAGCGCCGACGCCGGATCGGCCAAGAACTTTTTCGGCGACGCGACACTGGTCACGCAAGGCCATGCCGCGCCGGTGTCGGCGGAAGCGGCGGCGCTGCTTGCGGGGGCGGGCGGCACCACCGACGTGTTCGGCAAGGCGTATGGGAAACCGGCGGGGAGCGCGGGTGCCGATCCGTACGGCGATTCGCGTCCGTTTCAGACCGAACCGTCGTTGCCGGCCTATTCCGGAACGGACTATTTCGGCGTCGCCGCGAGCAACGTCGATTTTCTGCGCGGCCCGCGGCAGCATCTGGTCGAGAACCCGGCGTTTCCGAGCGGGCACACGACCTACGCGTATACGGAATCCGTGCTGCTCGGGATCCTCATTCCGGAGCGCTACCCGCAAATGATCGTGCGCGCCGCAGAATACGGCAACAACCGCGTCATCATCGGCGCGCATTACGCAATGGACGTCATCGGTGGCCGCACGGTCGCCTATTACGACCTCGCGCACGCGCTCGCCGATGATCCGGCGTATGTCGGACGGACGTTTCGCGGCTTCACGATCGCATCGTTCGCGACGGCGCGCGAGACGGCTCGCGCCGACCTGAGGCGCGCGCTCGAGGCCGGCTGTGGCGCGCCGATCGCCGCTTGTGCGGCGACCGATACGAGCCGCTTTCGCGACGCTGCGGCCGACGCGGCGTTCTACGAATCGACCCAGACCTATGGATTGTCCGTCGCATTTCCGGCCCAGGCGACGGCGACCGAAGATGTCGCGACGCTTGCGCCCGAAGCCGGCAATCTGCTCACGGCCGCTTATCCCGATCTGACGCTGGCGCAGGCCGACCGGATCTTGACCGAGACCGAAGGCCCGGGCGGCGGCTTTCTCGATAACGGGTCGCGCTTCGGCGTGTATTCGCGACTCGATCTCTACGCCGCCGCGAAGCGCGCCGCGCAAGCCGGCGGCGCTACGCGCTAAAGCGTTTCGACAAAGGCCGCGACGTCGTCGACGTCTTTGCGGTCGAGCGTGCCGGGATAGAGCTTCGGCATCGGCGGTTCGGGGTTTTCGATCCACGCAACGGCCCGTGCGACGTTCTTGCGCGCGTGCTCGTCGCGCAGGGACGGCCCGACCCCGCCTTCGATCCCATGCATACCGTGACAGGCGGCGCAATTCTCGCGAAAGACCGTCTCGCCGTGCGCGACGTCGGCGGTGCGGGGCGTTGCGCTCGCCGTGTCGGTTGCCGACACCGATGCGTGGCTATTGCAGGCGCTCAGGGCAAGCAGCGCGGCGACCGCAACGAGGCGGGTTGTACGCATGCGTTCGTTCACGCGGCGTTGTTCTTCGCATCGATGCGGAGGCCTCGAACCGCGCATCGGCGCAGCATCGCGCTATGGATTGCTGCTCGCGGCTCGGCTTCATCAATTCGCTTGCGCTCGGCGCCTATGGCGCCTCGCAACTCGCGGCGCCCGCGACCCCGCCGCCCGCCGTGCCGACGGGATCTCCGCGCACGCGCGTCGTGCTGCTCGGCACCGCGGGTGGCCCCGCGCTGCGGCCGGGTCGCTCGTCGCCGGCGCTCGCGATCGTCGTCGACGGCGTTCCCTACCTCTTCGATTGCGGCTACGGCGTGGGGCGACAGCTCGTCGATGCGAAGATCTCGCCGACGGCGATCCGTGCGGTGTTCGTCACGCACCACCACAGCGATCACAACGCCGATCTCGGCAATCTCTTGGTGCTCGCGTGGGCGACCGGCCTCAAGACCCCCGTCGATGCGTACGGTCCGCCGCGCACGACCGAGCTGATCGACCTCGCGCTCCAGTATCACGCGTACGATATCTCGGTGCGCATCCCCGATGAAGGCCGCGTCGATCCGCGACCGCTCTTCATCGGGCACGACCTTACCGCGCCCGGTCCGGTCTATCGCGATGAACGCGTCAGCGTCGAAGCGACGCTCGCGCATCATCCGCCGGTCGTTCCCGCCTATGCGTACAAGATTCGCACGCCCGATCGGACGATCGTCTTCTCGGGTGACACGACCTATAGCGAGAACATCATCGATTTCGCGCGTGGAGCGGATCTCTTGATCCACGAAGTGCTGCTCACCTCGGCATTGGATCGTCTCTTGGCGCGCGTCCCGAACGCAACGCGGCTGCGCGAGCACATCGTCGAGGCGCATACCGATGCCGAGGACGTCGGCCGCGTCGCGGCGGCGGCGGGGGTCAAACGGCTCGTGCTCACGCACTTCGTCCCCTCGTACGATCCGACGCTGACCGACGACGATTGGGCGGCGCCCGTGCGCCGTCACTTCAGCGGCGATCTCGTCGTCGGGCGCGATTTGATCGACGTCTAAACGGTATGCCGCTTCCTTCGCCGCGCCCCTGGATCGGTCTCTCGCCATCGGGCTTTTTCGCGACCACCGTCTTGGTTGCGTTCGGCATCGCGATGGCGCTCATCTATTTGGGAATCGTCAAGGACGGTCGCCGGCAGACCGTGTTGCGCCAAGCTGCCGAAACGCGCGGCGCGCTCGCCAACGCGCAACTCGGCATCGAAGCCGCGCTGCGCGGCTACGCGAATGCGAACGACCGCGCGTACCTGGTCCCGTATCGGGCCGCGATCGCCGCGTATCCGGCGCAGATCGGCGCGATGCGCGTCGAGATCGCGCAGCTCGGAAAATACGGTTCGACCGAGGGCATGCGGGTTGCGGCCGAGGCCGAAGCGCGTGCGTTTTGGGACTACGCAAAGAATGTCGGTGATCCGTTTATCCGGCTCGGTAACCAGCGGACGTACGATTCGCGCATGCGGCGGCTCGTGCTTCCGTACCGCAACCGCTCCAAGCTCATCATCGCGCGCGCGGTAGCGGCGGACCGGCAACTGGGCGCACAACTAGCGTCGGCGACGGACCAGGCATCGAGCGACCTCCACGCGCTGGTCGTACGCATCGCACGACGGGCCTGATCGGTTTGCTGCTCTTAGGGGGTCTCGCGATCGTGGCTTCGCGACGCGAAGACGCGCTCGCGCGCGAGGCGCAGGACGCCCGCGATCAACTCGTCACCGAGCAGCGGGTGAACGCAGTGCTAACGCGCGCGTTCACGCAGCGCGCGCTGCCGTCGCTCTCGCACGTTGGCTTGCACGCAACGTATGTCCCCGCCGAAGTGGAGACGCGCATCGGCGGCGATTGGTACGATGCCTTCGAACTCCCGGGCGGCCGTCTCTTGTTCGCGATCGGTGACGTGACCGGGCACGGCGTCGATGCCGCGATCACGATGTCGCGCGCGCGACAAGCGATCGTCACCGCCGCAATCCGCGAACGCGACCCGGCGCGCGTGCTCGAACAAGCCAACGCCGCGCTCGTGCTGCAAGAAGACCGGCTCGTAACCGCCGTCTGCGGCTTCGTCGATCTTGCCACGCTCGAGATCGTCTTTGCGAGCGCCGGCCATCCGCCGCCGGTGGTCGCGCAACCCGGCGCGACCGCGGAATTTCTGCCGTTCGGCGGTGTGCCGCTCGGCGCGATCGCGGATGCGACCTACACGTCGCATCGCGTACAGATCGGCGACCGTGGACTCGTCGTGCTTTACACCGATGGCGTGGTTGAGTTCGACCGCGACATCTTGGCCGGCGAACGCCGGCTGCTCGCCGCAATCGATACGGCGTGGCGAGCCGGCGGCGATCTTGCGGTTTCGATTCGCGATGCGATCTTTCACGGGATGGCCCCCGGCGATGACGTTGCCATCCTCGCGATCGATCTCACCCGCGACGGGTTTCCGGTTTAGACCGGCGTCGCGCTGCGCGGATTGTGGATCGGCAAGGGGCTGTCCGCGAGATGGCCGCCGCCGCGGCCTTCGCGGGCGGCGATGATCTCGGCCGCGATCGAGACGGCGGTCTCTTCCGGCGTGCGCGCGCCGATGTCGAGGCCGACGGGTGCGTAGATGCGCGCGATATCGGCCTCGGCGACGCCCGCGTCGCGCAGCGCCGCGATCCGGTTCGCGTGCGTGTGGCGGCTGCCCATCGCGCCGATGTATCCGGCCCGCGTGCGGACCGCGAGCGCCAAGAGCGGGACGTCGAATTTGACGTCGTGCGTGAGCACGATGAGCGCGCTGCGCTCGTCGACACGCGCGCTTGCGAGGAACTCGTCGGGCCACGCGACGATCACCTCGTCGGCATCGGGGACGCGCGCGCGCGTCGCGAAGAGCGGGCGCGCGTCGACGACCGTGACGCGATAGCCGAGCGTCTTGCCGACATGCGCCATCGCGCGCGAGAAATCGATCGCGCCGAAGATGTACATGTCGGGTTTGGGCGCGTACGAACAGATGAAGACGCGCACGGCGTCGCCGATCGGCTCGCCTTCCTCCCCGAACGAACGGACCGCGTTTTCACCGACGGCGAGGCGTGCGCGCGCTTCGGCCGCGGCGGCATGGTCGAGCCCCGGATCGCCGAGCGTACCGAACGCTTCATCGGCGAAGACGAGCAATTTGCCCCCGATGTGCGCGCCGTCGAGTCGCGTCACGACGGCGACGGGCTGCGCGTCGCGCAGCGCCGCGGCGAGCCGCTCGAACATCACCAGTCGAGCCGTTCGATGAAGACGTGGATCGTGCCGCCGCAGGTCAACCCGACCGAGATTGCGTCGTCGTCGCTGATGCCGTAGGTCACCAGGCGCGGCCGTCCGGTCGCGATCGTATCGCGCGCTTCCTCATAGACCGCGCTCTCGACGCAGCCGCCGCTTACCGAGCCCGCGATCTCACCGCGATCGTTCACCGCGAGCATCGCGCCGGGATCGCGCGGCGCCGAGCGTTCCACGGCGACGACGGTGGCGAGCGCCACGCGCGAGCCGCCGGCGCGCCAGCCTTCGACGGTCTCGAGCAAATCGATCATAGCCTTCGCTTCGCGTGCGGCGCCGCGTCGTCCGCCAAGCGGTGATGCGCAGGCGCGACGGGAAACCAGGGACGTGATCATCGAGCCGTTCGCGCTCGCGCGTCCCCTCTTGCATGCGCTCGATCCCGAAGATGCGCATGCGGTAACGCTGCGCTTGCTCGAGCTCGGCCTCGTCCCGCCGCAGCCCGCCGTCGATCGTCCGGTGCTCGCGACGTCGCTGTTCGGGCGGCCGCTCGCGCACCCGGTCGGCCTCGCCGCCGGTTTCGACAAGAACGCTCGCGTCTATGGCGGGATGTACGCACAAGGGTTTGCATTCGTCGAGATCGGCGGCGTGACGCCGCTGCCGCAAACCGGGAATCCGCGCCCGCGCGTCTTCCGGTTGCCCGAAGACGGCGCGGTGATCAACCGGATGGGCTTTCCGAACGCCGGAGCGGAGGCCGTGGAAGCCCGCCTGCGCGCGCGCCCGGCACCGGGGCCGCTCGGCATCAACCTCGCGAGCAACGCACGGTCGGCCGATCCGATCGGCGATTTTACGGGCCTCGTGCGACGCTTCACGCCCTACGCGCAGTACCTCACGCTCGACATCTCGTGCCCGAATACCGAGAACGGCCAGCTGTTCCTCGATCCGGCCCGCTTGCGCGACCTGCTTGCCGCGGTGAACGCGGTGCGCGGCGAAGCAGCGATCGTCGCGAAACTCGCGCCCGATCTCGACGATGAACGCGCGGACGCGCTCGTCGACGAACTGATCGCGGCGCACATCGACGGGATCGTCGTCAGCAACACGACGCTCGCCCGTCCGCCGCTGCGCGGGCGCGCCGCGACCGAGCGCGGCGGTCTCTCCGGCCCGCCGCTCTTTGCGCCATCGACGGCGCTGCTCGCGCGCGTGTACCGGCGCAGCGGCGGTCGCGTACCGCTCGCGGGCGTCGGGGGGATCGCGAGCGGCGCAGATGCGTACGCGAAGATCCGCGCGGGCGCGAGCACCGTGCAACTCTACACCGCGCTCATCTACGGCGGTACGGCGGTCGTCACGCAGATCAAACGCGAGCTCGCGGCGCTGCTCGTCCGCGACGGTCTCACGCTCGAGGAAGCCGTTGGACGCGACGCCGCGAAGGTCGCCGTATGAAGGCTACGCGTCCGGCGCTCTTGGCCCTGTTCTTTCTGGTTGCGGTCGCAGCGGCGTGGTACTTCGTGTCCCATCGGGCCGGCGTCGGCGACACGATCACCGTGTATTATACGAAGAATGACGGGACGACCGAAGTGCCGTGGCGCGTGACGCTCGGCGCCGCGCGCGATCTTCCGAGCGTTGCGTTTTATGCCGCAACGCAAGCGGTCGCGGGCCCGCCGCAGGGCGTCGATGCGGTGCGCTTCCCGGCGACGACGCGTGTCCTCGCCGCGACCGTCGCCGCTCCCGCGGTCACGATCGATCTCTCGAACGACGTGAACGGCTCCGCGCAAGGCGGGTTGCTCGAAACGGGCGAGTTCAAGGGGCTCGTCTGGACGATGACCGCGCTTCCGGGTATCACCTCGGTCAACATCCGCGTCGGCGGCAAAGCCCTCGCAACGCTGCCCGGAGGTCATCTGGAACTCGATGAACCACTTACGCGCGCGTCTTTCTAGCCTCGTTCTGAGCGTGGCGCTCGTGGCGCCGCTTGCGGCCCCGGGCGGGGCGCAGACGCCCGCGCCCCCGGCGGCGTTCTGGTTCGCGGGCGCGCCGCTGACCTTCGAGCGTGCCGCACCGATGGATGGCGACCTCGCGGTCGGGATGCGTGACTCGGGCTTGCAGCGTTTCTTGAACCGGGTCGGCGCGACGATCGCGTACGGCGCGCAGCAACGGTACGTGATCGTCACCGCGAGCGATCGCCATACCGTCGCGTTCGTGGTCGGCGATCCACGCTACACCAGCGGCGGAAGTGCGATGCGGGCTTCGTTCGCGCCGTTCGTGCAGAACGGCGACGTCGAATTGCCGTTTATCGCACTTGCCCGCGCGCTCTACGTCGAGCCGATCGACATCCCCGGCCAGACCATCCTCGAACCGCAACTCGGCGTGATGGACGTGCGTCCCGACGGCCGCCGCACGATCGTCACGCTGCATGCGGCGACGCCGATTTCCGCGCACACGATCGTCGATCAAAACGAGCGGCTTCAAGTGGTCTTCGACGGCGTCGGCACGACGCTGCTTCCCGCGCGCAAGATCGGCGGCCCGATCAACGAGATCGACGTCTTTGCCACCGGCAACGCGCGCACGCCGACCGCGACGGTCACGTTCGCCGGCGCGCCGGGGACGGTGCACCAAATCGCAACGGGGTCGGCGTACGAATACACGGTCGTGTTCGGACCGCCCGGCGTCTCGCTGGATCCGCACCTTTCTGCCGCCGCGCCGTCCTACGCGCATAGCACCGAGCTGCCGCAAGCGGCGCCGGCCGCCGCCGCCGCACAGCCGCAAGCGAATGCACCGCACCCGTACCCGACCGACATTCCCGCGGTCGGTGGTCCGCCGAGTTCGTACGCGACTGCGCCGGCGTACGTCGCGCCAAGCGGTGCCGCGCCGGCCGGCCTGGAGTCGCCCGCGGGCGGACAAACCGTCCCGGGGGCGGCTGCCGTGGTCACCGGCGTGACGTTCGCGCCGGCCGACGACGGTTTCAGCGTCCACCTTGCCATCAACGGTGCGGCGACGTACTCATGGCACCGGTTGCTCGACGATCGCTGGTATCTCGATCTCGCGAACGCAACGTTGAGCGACGCAGGTCGTGACGAGCGGCCCGATTCCGCGCTCGTCGATTCCGTACGCGTGCGGCAGATCGGGACACCCGATGCGCCGGTGGTGCGTATCGCGTTCACCCTCAAAGGCGATCATCGGGTCGAAGCCGCGCCGAGCGGCGACGGCCTGACGATCGCCGTTTCCGCGGCGGCCGAGGATGCGCCGACACGCATCGGGACGGGCAGCGTCGGCGGCGCAACGGTCGCGCAAACGACCCCGCCGCCCGTGCAAACCGGCGAGCCGTCCGTGCTCGAAGGCACCTGGAAGTTCGGCGGCTCCGCCCTGCCGGTCAACGGCTCGCGGATCATCGTGCTCGATCCGGGGCATGGCGGCGGCGACGTGGGCACCGCGCACAACGGTCTGATCGAGAAACTCATCACGCTTGATATCGCGCGCCGCGTGCGCGCGCTGCTCGCTGCGCAGGGCTGGACCGTGAAGATGACGCGCGACAGCGACATCGATCCCTACAATCCCGCACTCTTGCCCGCGATGCAAACCGACGGACTGCCCAACGCCTCCGACCGCGCGTACCTCCAGACGCGCTGCAACGTGGCGAACGACGCGAACGCGCGGCTCTTCGTGAGCATCCACGTCAACTATTCACCGTCGGCCGCGCCGAGCGGGACGACCTTCTATTATACGAAGCCGCAGGACGTCGCGCTCGCGCAGACGCTCGAACGCGCGGTGATCCCCGCGGCGGCCACGGTCGACGACGGGGTCGTCCATGCCAACTACTACGTCACCAAGCACACGACGATGCCCGCAGTCCTCATCGAGACGGCGTTCATCTCCAATCCCGGCGATGCGGCGAAACTTGCCGATCCGGCCTGGCTCGCGGCGATGGCGCGCGGGATCGCCGGCGGGATCGACGCCTACGCGCGGACGCGGCCGGTGCAGACCTCGCGAGCGGATCAGTAGCCGAACGTCGAAGCATCCCGGTCATGCTCGCCCTCTATGATTCGGGACTCGGCGGCCTGACGGTCCTCGCCGCGCTGCGCGCGGCCGGCGTCAATGCCGATATCCTCTACTTTGCCGACCAAGCGCACGTCCCGTACGGCGATCGCAGCGACGCCGATCTTGCCGCGTTGCTGGCCGAGAATTTCGCCTATCTTGCGGGGCAGCGCATCGAGGGCGTCGTCATGGCGTGCAACACGTCGTGCGCGGTCGCGGCCCGCCACGGCTGGCCGGCGACGGACGTCGCTATTTTCGACCTGATCGAGAACGCCGCGGCGGGCATCGCCGAAGCCGGCTACGCGCGCGTCGCCGTTGTCGCGACCGCCGCAACGGTTCGCAGCGGAGCCTATGCGGCCGCGATCCGCGCTCGCGTTCCCGCCGTTGACGTCACGGAAATTGCGGCGCCGGCGTTAGTTCCGCTCGTCGAGCGCGGCGATGCCGGTTCGCTCGAAGCCGAGAACGCGGTGCGCGCGGTCGTCGATCTGCTGCCGCCTGTCGATGCCGTCGTCTACGGCTGCACGCATTATCCGCTCCTCGACACGGAGTTTGCCTCCGCGTTGCCGCGCCGCATCGAACGCTTCGATCCCGCAACGGCGCAAGCCGCCGCCGTGCGCGCCGCGCTCGTCGCCGGCGATCTCAGTCCGGGCAGCGGCAAAACCCGTTATCTCACCAACGGCGATCTCTCGCTCTTCGAACGCAACGTCCGCCGCTTCACCGGCGACCAAACCGTCACCGCCACCCACGCCGCCGTGCTCTCAACAAACGCGTAAACCACCCGGTCATCCTGATCCGCCACCCTGTCATCCTGATCCGCCACCCTGTCACCCTGATCCGCTCCCCTGTCATCCTGAGTCGCCACCCTGTCATCCTGAGGCTCTCGAAGGATGGGCATGAGATAACGCTGCGTGGCACGCCCATCCTTCGAGAGCCTCAGGATGACAGGGGAGCTACGCGACGTGAAATAAGGCGAAAAACAGCACGGTCGAAATCGCGCCGAGCACGGTGCCGGCAACGACCTGCAGAATCGTATGCGCGCGCAGATAGACGCGCGCCCAGCCGACGATCGGGATCAACACCATGAACGGCAAGGGTTCGCGGCCGAAGAGATACGTGAGCGCTACCAGCGGCGCGGTGATCCCGAGCGCGTGGGTCGAGATCTTCCAGTAGCGCGTGATCAGCTGCACGATGAAGGCGCTGGCGGTAAAGCCCGCCATCGCGGCGGACATGAAGCGCGGCGCGTGGATCAGCACCAGATCGATCGTGCCGAGCGCGTAAAACACGATGAACGCTCCGAACACTTGCTGGCGTTCGGCGCGAATCGACATATCCAGATCGCTGATCTTCCCGGTCGCGTAACAGAAGAAGATGAAGAGCATCGGCCCGAGCGACGTGAAGGCGATGCTGTTGAAGAGCAGCAGCCAGAAGTCGTTGGTGCCGTGGGACCGTGCCCCGGCTAGGATGACGAAGAGCGCAAGCGAGGTCAGAAACGGGTTGCAGACCGTCGAGAAGATACGGGCGACGTCGGTCCAGACGCGCGGCCGGATATGCAGCGGGGGCTGGTGGACGGGCGTCGGCGACGGTGGAGCCTGCACCTAGCCGCCGTATGCCCTCGCTCGAACGGAGCCCTTTTATCGGGTAGCGAATGGGCCCGGATGATTCTCGAGACCATCGCCTCCCCGGCCGACGTCCGCCGGCTTCCGCGCAAGCAGATCGACCAGCTGGCGCAAGAGATCCGCGACGTCCTCATCGCCGTGTGCGCCACGAACGGGGGCCATCTGGCGCCGAACCTCGGCGTGGTGGAGTTGACGCTGGCCTTGCACCGCGTCCTCGATCTGCCGAAGGACAAGATCCTGTGGGACGTGAGCCACCAGTGCTACGTGCACAAGCTGCTCACCGGGCGCGCCGCGCAGTTCGACACGCTGCGCCAAGGCGGCGGCATCTCGGGCTTCTCGATGCGGACCGAATCCGAGTACGACGCGTTCGGCGCGGGCCACGCCTCGACGGCGATCTCGGCGGGCCTGGGCATGGTCACCGCGCGCGATCTCGAGAAGCGCGCCGAGACGATCGTCGCGATCATCGGCGACGGTGTGCTCACCGGCGGTCTCGCCTACGAGGCGATCAACAATGCCGGGCCGCTGAAGACGAACTTCATCGTGATCCTCAACGACAACGAGATGTCGATCGCGCCCAACGTGGGATCGATCTCCTCGTATCTGGGCGTGCTGCGCTCGAAGCCGCTCTTCACCAAAGGGCGCGAGCTGACCAAAGAGATCCTCGGCCACGTCCCGCTCGGCGGCACCGCGCGTAAGGCGCTTTCGACCGCCGAAATGGCCGCGATGCGCTTCGTGAATCGCGATGAAAAAGCGGCCGTGATCTTCGAGGAGATGGGCTTCCGCTACATCGGCCCGATCGACGGCCACGATTTCGATACGCTCGTCGACGTGCTCTCGAACGCGCGCGAAATCCCGGGCCCCGTGCTGCTGCACGTGCGCACCAAGAAAGGCAAGGGCTTCGGCCCGGCCGAGACGGACGCGCGCACGTTCCACGGCGTCGGCCCCAACGTCTATTCGCCCGACGAAGGCAAACTCGAGAAAAAGGCCGGCCGTCAGACGTTCAACCTCGCGTTCGGCGACGCGATGGTCAATGCGGTCGAGAAGGACAAGCGCGTCATCGGCATCACGGCGGCGATGCCGGACGGCACGGGTCTCGCCAAACTCGCCAAGTCGCACCCGGATCACTATTTCGACGTCGGGATCGCCGAAGCGCACGCGGTGTGCTTTGCGGCTGGTGCGGCGGCGGTCGGCCTCAAGCCGGTCTGCGCGATCTATTCGACCTTCTTGCAGCGCGCCTACGACCAAGTCGTCCACGACGTCGTGATCCAGGAATTGCCGGTCGTCTTCGCGATCGATCGCGCGGGCTTCGTCGGCGACGACGGCCCGACGCACATGGGCCTCTACGACATCGCCTACCTGCGCACGCTGCCCAGCATGACGATCATGGCGCCGCGCAACGAAGCCGAAGTCGCGCTCATGCTCGACCATGCGCTTTCCCTCAATGCCCCCGCCGCCGTGCGTTACCCGCGCGGTTCGACGACCGGCGCGTACGACGAACCGCTCGCGCCGATCGTGCAGGGCCGCGCCGAAGTGCTGCGCCGCGGCAGCGGCGTCGCGATCCTCGCGCTCGGCAACACGACCGAGATCGCGCTTGGGGCGTACGATCTGATCGCCGAGGGCCTGCCCAAACCGACCGTCGTCAACGCCCGTTTCGTCAAGCCGCTCGATGAAGCGCTGTTGCTCGAACTGGCCGAAAATCACAGCCGCCTCATCACGCTCGAGGAGCACTCGCTGCAAGGCGGGTTCGGCTCGGCCGTGGTCGAGTTCGTGAGTGATCGCGGGTTGCCGCTGCGCGTCGAGCGGATCGGCGTTCCGAACGTCCTCGTCCAGCACAATAAGGTGGAAAAACAGCGTGCCGCGGTCGGCCTCTCGGCCGAACACGTGGCCGCCCGGGTCGGCGCGGTGAGCCATGAGGGCAGCCCGGCCGCCAGGTAATTTCCCGGCGGTCGCGTATCGTGGTCAGGTTCTCCCTCGTTTGGTTTTAGGAGTCCCTCTCGTTATGTTCCCGATGCTGCTTGCCGCGGCCACGGCCGCCGCGAAGCCGGTTACGAAAACGCTCCAGCTCACGCCGGATCAGCTCAAGGCGCTGCAAGCGCAAGCCGCCCAAGCGGGCAACCTGCACCCGCAGAGCTGGCTCGCGCTGCATGCGGGGTGGGCGACGCACGCATTCGCCGGGATCTTCATCATCGCTGCGGTGCTGCTGATCGGCTTGCTCGCGGTGCAGACGACCAAGAACGAGGGACTTTCCGGTACGATCGGCGGCCGCGTCGATGCGAACTATCGCGGTCGGCTCGGTTTCGACGGCCAGATCGCACGCGTGACGGGCGTCGTCGCCACGGTGTTCGTGATCTTCGCGACCCTCGTCAGCCTCTCGGGTATTTAACCGTTTCAGTGCCGCCGCCGCTCCTGCGCGTCAGCAACCTCAAAACCACGTTCCGCAGCGACGACGGCGTCGTCAGTGCGGTCAACGGACTCTCGTTCTCGGTGGAAGCGGGCTCGACGCTGGGCATCGTCGGCGAATCCGGCTCGGGCAAGTCGGTCACCGCGCTCTCCATCATGCGGCTGATCCCGCAGCCGCCCGGCAAGATCGAATCGGGCGAAATCGTCTTCCGCGGCAAGGATCTCTTGCAGGCGAGCGATCACGAGATGCGCGCGATCCGCGGGCACGAGATCGCGATGATCTTCCAAGACCCGATGACCTCGCTCAACCCGGTCCTCACGGTCGGCGACCAGATCTCCGAGGCGACGCGGCTCCATCTGGGCTACTCGAAAAAAGACGCGCTGGACCGCGCGGTCGACATGCTGCGCCTGGTACGCATCCCGTTGCCGGAAAAGCGCGTCAAAGAATATCCGCATCAATTCTCGGGCGGCATGCGGCAGCGCGTGATGATCGCGATGGCGCTGTCGTGCGATCCCGCCGTGTTGATCGCCGACGAGCCGACGACCGCGCTCGACGTCACCGTTCAGGCCCAGATCCTCGATCTGATGAACGAGATGCAAGAGCGCCTGGGCTCGGCGATCGTGATGATCACCCACGATCTGGGCGTCGTCGCCGAGACCTGCCAGAACGTGCTCGTGATGTACGGCGGCAACCTGGTCGAATACGGCAGCGCCGATCAGATCTTCAACGCGCCGAAGATGCCGTACACGATCGGTCTGCTCGAATCGTTGCCGCGGCTCGACGGAACCGGTGACCGGCTCGTCCCGATCCCGGGCCAGCCGCCGAATCTCTTGCGCATGCCGTCGGGCTGCGCGTTCGCGCCGCGCTGCAAGTACCGCATGCCGATCTGCGATGAACCCGTGCCGCTCTACGATTTCGGCAACGGCCATGTCGCCCGCTGTTTCCTCTACGACGAGCGTGCCGAGGGGCAGAAACCGATCGAAGCGCCGAACATGCCGCGCGTCGCCGGAGCCGTGACCGCGTGAGCGACGAGCTGCTCGCGGTTCGCGACCTCAAGAAGTACTTTCCGATCCGCGCCGGCGTGTTCTCGCGTCACGTCGCCGACGTGCGTGCGGTCGACGGCGTCGACTTCACGATCAACCGCGGCGAAACGCTCGGCCTGGTCGGCGAATCGGGCTCCGGCAAGACGACCGCGGGGCGGGCGGTCCTGCGCCTGACGCCGGCGACCTCGGGCGAGGTGTTCTTCGAAGGCCGCGAGATCTTGGGGCTGGGCGGCACGGATCTGCGCCACTTGCGCAAAGAGATGCAGATCATCTTCCAAGATCCGTACGCGTCGCTGAACCCGCGCATGACCGTGGGCGACATCCTGCGCGAACCGCTCGCGATCCATCACATCGCGTCGGGCAAAGCGGCCGACACGCGCGTTCAGGAACTCTTGGCGATGGTCGGTCTGATGGCGAACCATGCGAATCGCTATCCGCACGAGTTCTCGGGCGGCCAGCGCCAGCGGATCGGGATCGCACGCGCACTCGCGGTGAACCCGAAGTTCATCGTCGCCGACGAGCCGGTCTCGGCGCTCGACGTTTCGATCCAGGCCCAGGTCATCAACCTCTTGCAAGATCTGCAGAAGCAGCTCGGCCTGACGTTTCTGTTCATCGCGCACGATCTCTCGGTCGTGCGTCACATTTCGACCCGAGTCGCCGTCATGTACGTCGGCAAGATCATCGAGATCGCCGACCGCGAGCAACTCTATACGAACCCGCTGCACCCCTACACGCAGGCGCTGCTCTCGGCGATCCCGATCCCCGATCCGAGCGTCGAGGCGCGCCGCAAGCGGATCATCCTCACGGGTGACATTCCGTCGCCGGTCGATCCGCCGTCGGGCTGCCGGTTTCATACGCGCTGCCCGGTCGCCTTCGATCGCTGCAGCGTCGAGGTCCCGGCCTTCACCGAGTATGCGCCCGGCCATCGCGCAGCCTGTCATTGGGTCGAAGAACACGGCGGCACGGCGCCGGATCTCACCCGCGGCCCCGCGGTCATCGCCTCCTAACGAATTCGAACGAGCGCGAAAAAGAAAAGAGCGATCGCCGGGGCGATCGCTCTTTTGCATGTAGCGGAAGACCCGCTATTTCTTCTTGGCTTTTTTCTTGCGGGTGGTCTTCTTGGCCGCGGTCTTCTTGGCGGCTTTCTTCTTGCGTCCGCCGGTCTTCTTCGCGGCTTTCTTCTTGCCGGCGGCCTTCTTGCGCGTACCGGTCTTCTTGGCGGCTTTCTTTTTGCCGGCGGTCTTTTTCTTGCCGGCGGCTTTCTTGCGCGTGCCGGACTTCTTGGCGGCGGTCTTCTTGGCGGCTTTCTTCTTGCGGCCGCCGGTCTTCTTGGCGGTGGCTTTCTTCGCGGCGGCCTTTTTCTTGCCGCGTTTCTTGCGCGTGGCTTTCTTGGGCGCCGGCACTTCCGGCATCGCGCCCGTCATCTCGTCGGAATCCATCGATCCTCCTCGTCCATATCTGGACGGCAATTCGAATTGCATAGCGTCGAGTTAGAAAAACTGACGCATTTAAGCGCATCCTACAAGGATTCTGCAATCTTTGCAACCTTTCGGCGCCGTTCGTCGTTAACGCGCGCCCGCGCGTAGGATTTCCGGCGCCTTGACGACCGGGGTTATACTGAGGGCGTTTACTCGTTGAGGAGTCCCGTGGCCAAGCCCCTGATCATCGTCGAATCGCCGACAAAAGCAAAAACCATCAAGAAATTCTTACCGCCGCGCTACGTCGTGAAGGCGTCGGTCGGGCACGTCCGCGACCTCCCCAAGTCGACGCTCGGCGTCGATGTCGAGCATGGTTTTACGCCCAAGTACCTGACCATTAAAGGGAAGGGCGATATCATCAAGGAGCTCAAAGCCGCGGCGAAATCGGCGTCCGAAGTGTATCTCGCGACCGACCCCGATCGCGAGGGCGAAGCG
>Ga0209611_10002413_pt1 | contig 32882 bp, 22 predicted proteins | sample S1TSphgellanicum_3_FD_187693 | JGI IMG/M metagenome (GOLD analysis project Ga0209611, IMG submission 187693) | Host-associated microbial communities from peat moss isolated from Minnesota, USA - S1T2_Fc - Sphagnum magellanicum MG (SPAdes) (version 2) | ecosystem: Host-associated > Plants > Peat... | reverse complement strand
AAAAAGAAAAACAAACGCTGAAAATTAGGAACAAGAAGGCCCGGGGAGGGGGGGGGGAACCAAAAATAAATAACTGTCCGTCTGGCTGGATGGATGACGGTTCGGGCGAAGGTTGGAACTTGGAACTTGGTAGCGTTCTGCAGCAGAACGTCACGTCACAGACGGACGGGAAGACATAATGAATATATATATATATATATATATATATATAAAATATTTTCAAAAAATATCTAAGCAAATGAGGGAAAAGGTGGCCAAGGTTAACCAACATTTACATTGGTACCTTCATTTTCTTAATTCATCCTCTTAATATAAGGGAAAGTTCTAGCATTAACCCTTTCCATAAATCAAGGTGCAATTGTGAAGTTGATAAGCTAAATGGAAGCACCATAACTTTCAAAAAGGTCAAGGTTTAAACCCTTCACTTGTGTGAAGAAATAAAAAGATTTGTTTTCCAAATTTCTCATTTTTGAATGCTTTCACATTAATGTGAACCAACCTTACACATGATTCTATTGTGACAAATTGTTTTTGACTATTTTAAAAACAATGGGATTGATTACCGAAAATATCTGATTGATTGTGATTAATTACAAAAGGTGATGAATTAAAAATCCATGATTTTTATAGTGTTAAAAAAACAAACTGTCACGAGATATTATACTATTATGTGAAGGTCTAAATAATTATTGTACATGATCATGTCATTTGAAATCATTTCAAGTCTTTTAAAATCTGCACCCCAAAAAAATGAAAGCATTGGATATAATGTTTTATGTATTCTTTTATATTCATTAGATTCAATCAAAATTATTCCACATGTTTTTATAATATATTTTAAATGGCATCATTTTTTAAAAAATTAACTTACAACATCAATACAATTTTTTATAGTAAAAAGATTTTTAAAAACATTTGTTACACATTTGTTGTTCATGTTGTCACAAGCATGAAAACAACTAAAACCAAAGTATTTTCAAAGGATACAAACCAACCATGACAAAGGCAACTTATTTAGTTCTAACTCCATACATGGAACACAAAAATCAAATACAATAACACAAAATATGCTAAATGTAGGTTCAATGAAACTTTATTATGAAAACATGAAAAGAGCAAAACAAGTTTATGATGCAGATCATACCTTAAATTGGTATTCAATAAAGGTCCCTTGAAGCAAATTACATTTTTATATACATGTCATGAGACCTAGCTCTTGAAAAAAAACCTCAAAATATTTACAAATATTTCAAAATATCTCAATGAACCTTTTAAAATACCTTTATAATTACATAATGAATGTACAATGGATGAGAGGTTGACATTCATGGATGATTTCCATCCATGATGATGTTGGCAATAATTTTGGACACGATGTTAGCAATGTCACCTATGACACTTGTTAGTGTGGCTACACTTTTTTTTTCTTTTTCTCGCTTGTTTTATTTTCCTTAAAGAATTCATCATTGTACTCAAGTTCTTTTTGTTCCACTTGTTGTTATTGTTTTTTTTGGTGCTCAAAAGTTCCTTTGTCACATTGATTCCATTTTTATTTTTTTTGTTGTTCTCATGCTTTATGAATTTTGCATTGCACTTGCCATTACCACCAATATAATGTAATTGCTCTAATCACTTTTAGTTATCCACAAATCCAATTGCAATGTATTCACATGTGTTGGTTATATTTGTAGTTAAGAATTAATTATTCATATGTGTAGAAAATATTTTTTTCTTCATCATTCATTTAGTTTTCTCGCATGCTACAATTGGTTTTGTTTTCTTCCACTTGTGGTTGTCATGAAAGAAGCTTTTAAATTTTCAAAGTTCTATTCATGAGGTTGAAAAATAATCTCAAATTTTTTTGCTCAAGTTTTTTCAAGTTCTTCTTCTTTTCCATGTAATTGGTATGTAATAAGATTCTTATAGTGAAAAAGGCAACCCAAGTTTTCTTGTTCATTGAATTAAAAAAGTTCATGTCTTATGTTGTGCGTGTTTTGTGTGTGTAGGAGATTTTTGAATATGAGAATTGTTCTCAAAGAATTTTATGTATAATTGTGGTACTATTGTGGTATGTCTTGATTTTCAGTGGCAATATATGGTTTCCTAAACTTTTAGCAAGATTGTTTTACATAATCATGGTTTTTTTAGGTTTCAAGAAGGTGCAATTTTTAGATAATCGTGTCATGAAAGATCCTATTATTGATATGATTGAAAATATTGTGACATTTTGTGAATATTCCCCTTGTGTAATTATTTGGAATTAGATGATGTAAACACATGGTTTATCGTTTTTGTCAAGTTTGACTCAAGGAGTTTCGTAGGTGTTTTGGTTGCACATAAAGGAATGTGACAAGCAAGTTTGGTGTTGTGATTGATTTTAATTTTTAAAAAGATGACTTTTACAACTCTTAGGACGATTCATGTAGTAAAATTCTTGTACACATGAAAATGAAACCTAAATATACACATGGGAAACTTGACCTTTTTTTATAAATAGGATAACGGTCTATCTTTATACCCTTTCAAAATTTAAGGTAACATTCATGAGGTCAACATGTCAAGTGTTGCCAAAAATTCACAAAAGGTCAAAAGGTAGACCTTTATTCAGTGTAAGGATTTTATTCAATTTAATTTTCACATCTTTCTTTTTGTTCAAATTTCTTTTTTGCTTTGTTGTGTCATTATAAGGTCACATCTAACATTGTGCTAACATCTACAAGTTCACAAATGGTATAAGGAAAATTTGAATTTAAAAAAAAAATTACGTTTATAAAAACACCTTTTAAAAGAAGTAATTTACAAAAATTGTAAATTCACGTTCCATGTTGACTGCAAGTTGATCGACACCTTGTGTACACTATAAGGTCCCATGCAAAATTCTATTGCAAGAGTGAGCTAAAAATACACTATGAAAATATAAACCTCTTTTTACATTGCCATATTGAAATCAATAAATGTTAGATCTGGACTTAAAACCTTGATTTAATTTTATCATGAGACATTTATAAATATTTATAAATAATTTGTATGAATTTTTCAATTGTTAGTTTTTACCATGATATTACTATATGTGCTAGTTCACCCAAGGGTTGACCCTTTATGCCCACTCAGTGTTAATACTTAATATGCTTGGCAAGTGAAATTAAATTACATTAAAGTGGAACACTTTGGATGTCTAAAAGTTCATTTAAACAAATTTCAGATTTTCAATAGTAGTTAATTCCAATTTATATGTATGAATGATGGAGTGGGACTCACATCAACAATGATTTCATTCATCAAAACACAATGTAAAAAATTCATGGAAAAATCTTTAATATTCAATATGTTATAAACTTTTAAGTTTGTGCAAAAATGTGTCTAGATCAAGAATAAATGAATATGGACTCAATAAATCTTCATATAATGCCCTTAAATGGATAAAAGATTCAATGATAATATGGTGTGGTGACATTGATAATAAAGAAACCAATTTGAAATGTTTTTTATGATCATTTTTTTAAGATGTACACATCATGCCAAAAGAATGACTAGGTATTTTTGTGATTATGTTTCAAACGTAGTCATATGGTTGTATTTGGCATGTGATTATGCCATTTTGCCAACCAGTGCCATAATTATGACTGCATGAATAGTCCCATGACTAATAATCATGGATTAGTTGTTTTTTTAAAAACCTTGCTTTAAATAACCTAGCAATAACTTAAAAGTAGCATCATAGTAACCTATTAGTAGTTATTTTTACCTTAGGCTATCCTAAGATATTTTACCCTAAGTTATTATAAGTTATTCCAACTTGCACTATTCAAAGGTACTTTACTTTAACCTATTATAGGCTACTTTACCCTAGGTTATTATAGGTTATTTTAAGTTATTTTACCTTACGCTATTCGAAGATATTCAAGGTTCTTCAATTTTAACCTATTCAAGGTTATTTTACATTAAGTTATTATAAGTTATATTGTACCCCACACTATTAATAGCTTGAAGTAGCAAATAATGACTTAAAGTAAAATAACTTTGAATAACCTAAGGCAAAATAATTTAAAATATAATAACATGTAATAGCTTGGGGTAAAATACTTAAAATAGAATAACCTTGAATAACTACCATTACAACAAAAGGTGTCCCTATACACCAAGTGATTTCACTGGATTTTGAGTGAATTCATTGGTTGTAGTGAACGGGGGCCAATGAAAAAACAGTGAATTCACTGGTCTAGTGAACGAGGACTAGTGAACTACACCGACATTTTGTAATAGTGTATGAATAAATTATAATAACAAGGGTTTAAATAATTTAAAATAACATGTGATAGAACTAATAATGGCCTTAAAATAATCTACAATAACTATGTAATTAATACAAGTAGGTTAAGCTACCTAGGTACAATAGGAAGAAATGTTCATAATAGTGCAATGGCAAAAGTTATCATTTGATGAAAAAATAGTGCAATGATTAAATACACTGACATTTAATGTGGAGGTGAAAGGTTCACCTTTCGAGCCTACTTGAACGTGCTTAACTAACTTAGGTCAAATTGCCTAAGCCTAAGAATAAGTTTTTAACTTATCCTAGTTTATGTTGCCTTATGTAGTTTAGGTTTTGATGTGGCTACCAATCACTAGCTAGAAAATCCAATAGTATTCACAAAATAGTGTAAATTCAATGGCTAGATATGCATTTTGATTTTTTCCTTCATGATTGCAAATTTTTTATGATAATTGTTTTCATGGTTTGTAATTATTACCATGGAAGCAAATATGGTAAAAGCAATGAATCCAAGTTGACTATATAATCATGTAATCACAATATGTTATCATATTTGCATGAAACAACTATTATTTTAGTCATAAATACCACTTTTTGACATAATGACATCAAATTATGAAGCTTTTGAAATAAGTATTTTGATTCATTGAAATTAATAGTTTAGATGCCCATCTTTCAAATATAAGATTATGATAAAATTGAACTAAAAATGTTTAAATCCTTATGACAAATATTTTGTCATAGATAGTTACACAACCCATGTGATTCAAGGTATCCTATTTCTTTTTTGCTTATGTAAAGTATTTTAGCCTCAACATGAACTTTCATGATGTGTCATTTTTGTTCCACCCTAATGCGTTCTCATCATGGCTTCATTGGACACATGCATGTTTACCATGTTTGCTATACACAACATGGTTGGTCCAAAGTTGTGAATTAATTATATTCTATAACATTAAAATTGATTCTTTCACATGTGATGACAATATTATGTGCCCTTGGGTACCACACATTCTATTATGATATGTTTCATGCTTGAGTTCAGTACAACCTTTGATATCTAACATGTTCAACTAGCAGTCAATTTTAAAGGTCTTCATTTCAACTCAACATAGTTGGTTGAAGTTGTAAAATAATGTGCCACAACTACAAGAATTCAAGATTTATATGACGAAGAAATATGGTCAAACAAAACCTAATTGTGGCATTTCCCAGCCTGATCACCAGGCTATCATTTTGGACAAATCATATTGAACACAAGTCAATTTGACTAGCAATCATTATGATTACCATGGTTATGACTATTTGCCTAATCAACTTGTGATGTGGTCAATTTGACTACCAATCAATTTGGTGGTGAAATTGTATGAAGTTACCAATGTAATGTGTAATATAATTATACTTGATGATCAAAACCACATGTTAAAATCTAAGTGGTGCAATTATGGCCACATGTCAACATCCTTTGCATTCTACACCACCACATGGCATAATCATTTTCAAATTCATGATGCCACATGTCATCATCTAATTGTGTTTTTTTCATCGCCATGTGTATTTATGCAATGGAATATGTGATGTGACATGTGTCACCATTTCATTGATTTTTATGCATGCCATCATCCCATCAAGTTTTATGACTACATGTGTTAATTTGTGGCTTAACAAACCTTTGCCATGTGTCATTTTAGGGTTGAACATACTTGTGCCACTTGTTAGCTTTCTTACCATGTTCCAATCAATGGTTTTTTTTACCAATCCCAATAAGTGGTTTAATTGACCAAGTTTGGTTTCATGGACAATAGGTTACTGACTATTATTAGACTATTTTGTCATATTAAATATGATTGATTTGACTATTTCCAGTTTGAACATGCCTTGTTTTTTATATTATGATTGGACCAACAATTTGCACACCTTTACATGTTTTAGTCTAAAAGTAAAAAAATATTGACTTATTTGACTAATAATGATTTGTAAAGTAAATTGTTTGTATATGTGATTTCATATGTATACATATGTGTATAGGGTGAAAGCATGGTAAAGTGTACAATTCAATTACCTTGGTAGTCTACTTGTCAAGTTAACAAAAAATAGGACCAAAACCCATCATGAAATTATTATACATTTAATATTTTTACTTAAATGATAAAAATAACATTTTTTCACTATTATGAATTAATTTTAAAATTTTACATTATAAAAGTAGGTTTCATGTAGACTTTTTAAAATGTAAGTAGCTTTTGAAGCCTACTTTTTGTAGTGTAACATTTGTTTCAAGTATGTGTCAAGTATATTCTACCATAAAGAAAGTAATTTTTTTTCCTTCCTTTGAATATACAATGATCTTTATATTATAACTTCACACAAATCTATTTCATTAAATTTTATAATGAAAAAGTACTTTTAAACACCATATTGATTGGTCAAATTTAAAAGTGTTTGTTCCCTACTTTCATTATTCCAAAAAATTTCAAATTTTGCATTCAACTTAATATAAACCCAATGGAAAGCACCATGGTTTCAAAATGAAATTTAAATAAACTTTTAATATACTTTCTTGTGTTTTTTGTCAAAAATTGTCTCATTTTTTATTCCATTCTAAATCAAGGACATTTAATTATATACTGTAGCACACTTTCACCCTATATATAATAAATTATAAATGTATACTTACTTCCAAGGTCCCATTGAGTTTAGAACTACAAAATATTACTTTTCATGTTACCTTGTAGTTGGTAGTACCAAATATGTTGGTCCACTTTGTGAAGCAATCATAATGCAACAAGACATTGGTAATCCATTCAAGCACGAAAATATCAAGTAATGCAAAATCAATGTTCAACCCATAGTCTTAAAACCACTATCCAACTTTAATTGTCTTAATTATTGTTAGCTTTTGTCCTTCAATCATACTTCCTTGCTAAGAACTTGGGAAAATCTAACTACTTAAATGCAACATCTTTCTCATGCCACATAACAATATCTTTCATCTTTGAGCCACCTTCATTTGGAAATGGTAGTTTGATTGACCTTTTTTTCACACATGCCATAGCTACAATACATTGCTTTGGTGGAATTATAACCCCATGGAATGTCATCCTAAAGCACATGGCACTTTGCTTGTAGTGTCAAAGAGGTTAACTTGCATCTTTGGTTTTAATATCTACAACATGTCACATTAAACCCAAATCTCATGGTTTGCATTTCTCCACCTTGTTAATGCAAATGATACTAAATCTAAGTTTTATACATCAAAAACTACTAATATGTCCACATCTATTTGTACATGTTGAGGATCTAATGATTTTAGTTTACAAGATGGAGATGTATGGATGGCATCATCGTTGGTTTTGGGTCCTTGCACCACTCCAATCTAAAGTCATAATTTGGCAACCTTTTTCCATGGTTCCAAGCAATAAGAAATGGTATGATTAGTATGGCAAAAGGTTTTATAAATTATCATAACATTGGCAATCAAACAACTTCATGGGTAGTTGACATAAATTTTAACATAAATCTCACCTCCAACCCATATGTGTTGTAGTTAGTAGCTAATGGATTTTTACGCTTTCAACCTGCTTTTTACCCTATCACTTCTGAATGATGTTGTTATGTTCTGTCCAAATGCCCAATGGATTCACATGGTACCTCCAATGGACCCACAACAACCCATGGACCAATGTTCAACTACTAGTGTGTTAATAAATGGGACAAATAAATGGTTGGGTTTGTTTAGGGGATTCCTAGTTTGTTCTACTTCATTATGCATGTAAGAGCAACTTCTTCATATGGAAAGAAGGCCACAACTCACTTGCTTCTTTGTGTGTGACAACATTGAGGGGCTCTGATGTAACATTGACATCCTTGGATTTTGATGACAAGGGATAAGTAGGGTTCAAGTTATCCTGCATATAATAATGAAGTTTTGTCAATTTCTTGGCATTCATGTCACTTTTGTAATAAGAGAATGAAGGCCAAGAAACTCACTTGACTAGTTGTGGGTTGGGGCTCCACCTCAAGGTTGATTGCTAATGCTTGAAAATTGGGCTCAAGGTCATGTGGCATAGTAGTGGGAGTTGGTTGCACTGGAATAAGCCCCTCCTCTTGAATTTAAATCATTTCTGCCACTTATAATGGATTGTTATTGGTGACGGCAACAACCATTTATGCCATCATCCCTTCCAATGCAGTCAATTTGTGATCCCAACTAATAGCATCACCACCATGTGGCATACATGGCATTACCCCTTGGTGCTTATAACTCATTGAACCAACTTGCATAAGACTTAGCCAAATATTCCATTTTTAAATTAATATACATGTTAAGAATTTCTAATCAAAATCTATTTACAATATAACTTGGTTAATGACACAAAGTTTATGGTCAAACCACATATTATCAATATAAAGTCGGTATGGGTTTAAGGGGGTGCGCTTCTACCACATTCATGGAAGGTGAATGATTAAACTTTGATTGTGATGGTGTAGTTTTGGTAGTTTTTTTCTAGTGGGTTAGCTCAACATCTGACTCATTTGGGGTTGGGGGCCACCCCAATTCATTTTCCTGCAAAAATGACATGTGCCCACATGTTTTTGAAGAAAACATATACCCAAACAAAAAAAATCCAACAAATTGAATCACATAACATGGGCTCTGGTTTTGATGCATTGAATCTCACCAATCTACTAGCAACTCCTAGTTCACCACCATGACCTGAATGGCTTGGTGTGTTCACAAGTGCTCGCATGGCATGATTTTTTATTGCTTCCTCCTATTTTTCCTCTAAGGGAATGAACTGTTTCAATCCTTCCTAATGTTCCACAACATAGTCAGTAGGCCTCAGTGTATTTGTTTCAATGAAAAGTTTTAGACCATGTCGTCTTTTCTTCAAAAAAAACTTTGAGGTGTGCCTTGAATTCTCAATAAGACAAGTCATAACCAATGTATTCCCAATTATCCTTTAACCTAGATTTCATTTCATTTATCAAGTGGTGAGGTTGGGCATTGATATTATCTATGTTTGGGTCTAAAACACAGTAGTACCCTTGTAGCATGTTTACCCAAATTGTCTTATGAGGGGGTTTAGGCTTTCTAGCTACATCACAAGTCACAAAAAATGGTCTTTTCCCACTAACTTTTATAACTAGTGCCATCTTGCATACATTCACCACTATTTCTTCATGTGTTTTGCATTACATAGCTACACATTGCTTATTTGACAACCCAAAAGTCACAATGTCTTGGTCACTTTTCAAAACATCAAAGGACCCAATCAATTCAATGTTGTTGGACAACCACTATGTTTTGATGCCTCGCATTTCACCCACCTTTGGCATTGAACTATTGGCCCCTTGTCCACCATGTTCTAATGATTGTCCAGCCAACACTAGGAAGCTCCCTTGTTGTGCAATTTGTCCAACCCCCAAGGATGCCAAAATTTGTAGAGTTTGTAAAACCTACATTTTTTATAATTGGTTCCATTGCCCCATGTTCACACTAGATAGTCCACCCAACCCCCCTTGCATTCTAAAATAAATGTTACCCAAATTGTTAAAAAAGGTATTTAACCTAAACATTTGATTACAAAATTGCCCATTCAAGATATTACTTGGCATACAATCAAGTTAAATGTGTCTTGCATACCAAAGAAGAAAAGGACTGCATTAACATTTGTGGGTTTTGATAAACCTTGTTTGCTAGTAACATTTATTGGTGCCTCTTGCGAATTAAATGAAGGAAATTGTAATTATTTATCACCCATAGGTGCATCTCTAGTGTCATCGTTATCACCCACTACTGAGGATGTTCCTTCATCTACTCCCTCTTCATAATCATCAAATGTAGTGTTCCAAAGATTGTCCATCTCAAGCGTATTGGGGTTGATGCTTATTGGTTTTGCCATGGTCTTCTTATGTGAAGGTCTTTTCACCTTCCAAGGTTGCAAAAGTTCAACTTTCTGCAAATATAGGTGCAACTGTCACAAGCCCCAAATGTAGATATCTAACACAAGCTTATACATGCATTTGGTCAAATTTACAATAGGCTTTGTAATGCATAAGGACAAGAAGTTACATGAGTTGTGGGGTACTTATTTAGATTGTGGAAGCTTGTGCATATCTACTCACTCTCAACTAAACAACAAATATTCATAAATTAACCTAACAACTCAAGCATTCAGGTATGATCATCAAATGGGTCTAGCTAAAATCCTTGAAAAAAGAAGCCATAATGTGAAATTTTTAAGTAAGCAAATATGCACAAGCTAAAATAGTGCGACAAGGATTTGGATGGACAAGAAATGTTTAGGTATAAGATAATGACAAATTATGAACAGATTGTTGAACCATATATTGTAGAGTTGAACACATGTCACTAAGTAAATGAAGACACAAGGACAAACAAAGTTGGTGCAAGCAACAATCACCTCATTTTCACACTTGAATACAAAGTAGCTTGAGAACTAACTTTGTGACTCTTGCGCACAACTGAATTCAATTGAATGCTTCGAACACATTTGGTTCGAAACTCTAGTTCTTCAAAAGAGTCTCCTAACAAATAATCACATTCATTGCCCACATCAAATTCCGAGCTTGAAGGTGAACCAAAGTGCTTACCATTGCATTGACTCGAGCTTGACAACTCCTTGAAGACCACTACGTTCTGCTTGTAATGCAAACTATGGCGTATTGCAATATTATGTGAACCTTCAATGCAATGGCCCTTCATCACTAATCCTTTCTTGGATGTTGTGTGAATGCTGCAAGACAAACAAACAACATAGCTCAAATAGACTATATTTACATTATGAACAAACAACTTTAAAAACACAAAGTGGGGTTGGATGTCCATAGACTTTCACCTAGGGATAAGAGGAATGAGGTCAAGAGATGCAAGGATATGTTCTTTACTCAAACCTTGTCATGTTCACATTTGTAAGAGATAATTGTTTTTGTCTTGATTGCCATGGTATCGAGCCCACATCTAGCCATCAACACCACATTTATTCACATCTAACCATCGGCCCACCCTATCAGATCCATCCCTTAAACATGGTTATGGTAATGAATGTATGGGAAAATTGATTCCATTTGGTCAAAAATATGCACATCCTTGCCTTAATTCATCCATGGCCATATGTTTGCAACACATCAATTTAAGTCACTTAGAAAATACATCATATATTGACCTAATTCATCCATGAGTGGATGTCCTAAAACTTATATTGATTTAATTCATCCATGAATGGACATTCTAACTTATATTGACTTAATTCATCCATGAATGGATGTCCCAAAGCAACATATTTCATCCTTGAATGGATGCCCAATAGTGACCTATTTCATCCATTAGTGGATGTCCCAAAACGACCTATCCCATCCAATCATGGATGTCCCAAAGTGACATATTTCATCCCTAAATGGATGCCCAAGAGTGACCTTTTCATCCATTAATGGATGTCCTAAAATGACATATTCCATCCCTGAACAGATGCCCTATTTCCTCCGTTAGTGGATGTCCCAAAGTGACAAATTTTGAATCCATGAATGGATGTCCCAAAGCCTTTTCCATCGAAATCACAATGTATCAAAACCTAATTCATCCATGCTCAAGTGCCGTCAAGGTTTGAGGAGGGCCTTTTTGTTGTCAACATTTTTATCGCATTTATAGATGTTGGAGAACAGTTTTACAAAGATTGTCAACATTTTCTACGCATTATGTTGAAAATGATGTGCAAGGTATGTAGACAATTTCTACTTCATTTTTATCCTCTTGAAATTAATCATTTGTTTCTTCATATCCAAGCTTAGTCATTTTTTGTGTTGGTAGGTAGTTGATCATCTATATATTGTGTGACATGGTAACCTTTGTGTGTAATTGTGTTTGAGCAAGAAAATCAATGCAAGTAAGTTGGCAAACCTAAGTTTTTTTTGGTAAGCTTTCAATGTGGCAGTTGGGGAGGGTTCCATAGAAACCAAATAACGTTCCATAACTTGTTGTGCACATAGAAAGTTATACATTTGTTTGTAGTGCTCCATAATTTATTTATAACAAACATTATTTTATGTGTTTACTCCATAACTTATCTATGCAAATTTGTTGTATACATTATATAATCACCCCCCCCCTCGCGAGGCTTAATTCCATGGTTGTCAAGTTTTGTGAAATTGATCACCATACCTAATAGTCATTGGGTTAACTTGTTTCACCCAATTGTAATGAGGTACAATTGACTACATGTGTCAAGAATTGTTCTCTTTGTATATCAGTATGTATACCAACAAGTTTTAAACTATGTTAGGAAGTTGATAGTTGTTGGGATCCCCTTTGTGGCAAGAAAGAAAACATGGCTAGATGTCTAGGTAAGTCCTTTCTTTTTGAATTGGGGAACTATCAAGCTATATCATTGATTCCACATCTCAACTTTATGGATTTATTCACTCACAGGGTAGTTGTGGCATGGCTTATGTATCTAGTAAGATGTAGTTGCATCTCTTGCCATGGTGTTGGGCCTCACTAAAATTTGCTGCTATCAATAACTTAATGTCCAATGCCTAATAACTAATATTCATCCCAACTTGTTGTAGCATGTGGAGTGGGATAAATGGGTCATTGTTTTAATGTAATCATGAGCTTTTAAAGGGGGGTCTTATAAACTAGAAGTTGGGTGTAGGTCAAAAGCATTTTGGATTTGTGAATGAAAATCACAACAAGAAATGCATGGTTCTACCATTTAACCTATCTTTAGTGCCAAGTTATTGTTGTTGCTTACCAACATATCAACATCATGTTAATTAACATCTAGACATCTTTATGACCCTTCTAACATCTTCTTCCAAGGTCTATTGATTGCAAATCACTACTAAGGGTAGCATGGAGATATCCCAAGAAGTGAAGGGGCCAATTGTCTTACCGCAAAATTGAAACTTCTTCGCAAAATGTGTCATCATTTCCAATGTCCCTCCCACATATCTATAAAGATGAAAATAATTTCATGAAAATAGATTATGAAAACCCATGATGTGTTCATTTCTACACATCAAACTACATGGCTATCTCTTCAAAAACTAGTAAGTTTTGGGTTTGTAGATGGTTTTAATGGATAATTAATATGCATTGACCATGTGCAAGGGTGTCTGAGAGATTAATTTTTAGCAGAAGACTAGAGAGCACATTGTTGCCCATGTACAAATCAATTGCCCAAATAATGCATTATCCTTTTGCTTGTGATATGATAAAATCACTAAATGGTAGGTGTTGCACAACCAACTAGATAATTAAGCTTGAATTGTAACTTGATAGGGTTTGGTTTAATTTGGCAACAATCACATAAGAATAATCTTATGTCCACCACATGGTCAAGTGTTTTTGTTGGTGTAGTATTTATGAATATGATGACATTTACTTATTTATTCAAAGTTGAAAAGTTTAAATGGCACAATTTCATAGACACACATAAGGCAAAACAACAAGCTAAGAATAATTTAGACCCCCAGTAGTGTTTTATATGCCATGTGCAAATTGTCCAACCCACTTGAAAATTCTCTAACATGCAAAGTTTGTGAATGAATTGTCATTTTTCATGATTTCACCCCTTCTTAACGCACTCCCAAGTCCCTAGTTAGCGCCAAGTTGGGGCTGGATCACTCAAGTTGCGGAAATACAGGGGACTCGGGGCATGTTCCCAGCTTCCAGCACTAAAGGGGGTAAGAGGGGCGTGCTGAAAGCTCCGGGATTAGACTAGGAAAAGGGACAAGCTATTTGGTTATTCGGTCCTGCATCCAAATCCAACCAACAAGTTGGTTAGAACTCATTCTGCACACTTTTAGTGTTGGCACAAGCCACATGCAACCTTGGACTCACTTGACTCACCACGGCCCGGACTTGGGGGAAGCCACCACCTTCCCTCATATAGTATTATCTGCAACTTTTCGTCGCACTTGCATCCAAATGGCTCTTTTTCCCGGGATTCCCAAAGTGGAGTCCCGAAATTGTCCCGGTTTGGGTTCTCGGGACTTTGGGCGTTCATAATTTCTTGCTCTAAATTCAGATCGGGATGAGGTCTAAACCAAAGTTGTAGCTCTCCTCGAAAGCTTTCCAACGGTGTGTTGCACTCCACCTGCACGCATCGGGATCAGGTCGATTCCCGACTTTTAGTGGTCGGAAGTCAGACTGTCAGTTTGACTCCCGGCCCTTCTTTTGACCATAACTTGTGCTGTAGATGGCCAAATGGCTCATGCAAGGCCATTTTGGACATTTACACTTCAAGACCTTTCCAACGGTATAAAAAACGCATCAATGTAAGGTGTTTTGACCCATGCAATTGCGCTCTGAGTTTTTGGGAGTCCCAGAGGACTCGCAAGTCCCATTTTCGGGAGTGTGAGTGGCGACTTCACACTTCCTTCAAAGTGGGGTTGCGACACTTCTTGAATGTTACACAAAGTAATACATGACTACAAGCTTTTAATCGTGGATATATGAAGTTGGGCAAGTTGATGTGCCATTGTATGCACATGACATTAAGGTTGTCCTAGTACTATTGAATTGGATGGGTGTGAGGTTGGACTCAAGGACTTTACTTGGAAATGATTACATAACATTCACTGCATTATCATTGTGCAATCGAACAATGACAACATTAGTTACCAAAAGATCTTTTTAATAGGATTAGACCAACGGGAAACATGTCTAATGTTATTTGGGGATTAGTACTAGGTAAATGGCACATGTATGCTCTTGTAGTTTGATGGATTGGGGTGTCTTGAATAAATCTACCTTGATGTTGTTGAACATTGTTTGAGTGTTATAACTTTTGTCAATCTTTCATCTAATGCAATGTATTCTTTCCTTCTACAATCATACTAAAGCTTTAAGTCTTGCCCAAACTTTTGGCGAAAATATAATCCCATGCTTGAGTAGAAGGTTGAACAAGAATTAGGCCCAATGTCTTAAGTGACTTGTATGCACTCCATGTCAATTATAGACAAGTGGTAGTAATAGACAATGTTGGCAAATCCTACAACACATATGTGTGTATAGTAAACAATTAGACCAATTATTTGTTTTATTATGACACTATGGATATCGTTTATGCATTGATGTTTCTAACATGGCAAGTACTAGCTAAACGATAAGCTTACTTGATTAGGCATCGTGTCTTCCTTCCATTTTGTAATAGAACATTCAAATTGGATGACACATGCCTCTTTACATGGTTTTTGAATGGTTAAAATTAATCAGGTCAAAATTTGTTTGTCAATCTTTTTAATCAAATGTCTAATGTTATTACTCATTTTTTTGTGGCATTTTCTTTTCAATGGACATAATCAATTAGGTCAAAAAAAAATTCCATTTTTGTAATCAAATGCCAAGTGCATGTACTAATCTATTTTGCCCTTATGGCTTGATTGAACAAAACCATTTGTTCAAACTCTGCTTGCCATTTTCAAGTCAAAACCTTAACCTTATTACTTATCTATTATGTCTTATTTGTTTCCAATCACTAAAATCAATTGGGTCAAAATATGTTTGCCATTTTTGTAATCAAATGTTAAGTGCATTTACCATTTTATTTTGCCCTTGTGTCTTGATTGAACAAACCCATTTGTTCAATATTTGCCTACCATGTTCAAGTCAAAAGCCTAACCCTATTTTATTTTTTGTTATTTGTTTCCAATGGCCATAATCAATTAGGTCAAAATCTAATTATCATTTGTCTGGTCAAACGTTAAGTGCATTAACCATTATGTTTTCCCCTTTCTATCTTGAGTGAACAAAACCATTCGTTCAAATTTTGCTTACCATTTTCAAATCAAAAGCTTAACCCTATTATTTTTTTTTTTGGTATTATTTGTTTCCAATGGCCAAGATTAATTAGGTCTAAATCTAATTGCCATCTTTATAGTCAAATGTCTAGTGCAATTACCTTTCTCATTATAACTTTTTGAATGAATAAAACCAATTGTTCAAATTTTATTTGCCATTTTTCCAATAAAATGACCAATGTATTATTACTCTTTTTTTTTTCATTTTTGTGTTTCAAATAGGCAAAATCAAGTAGTTCTAGTTGTGTCTGCCATTTTCCAATCAAATGTTAAATGCATTTACTTTGTTGTTTTGTGTTTTATCACTAGTAGAAAAACCCCCCTTTTGCAACTATGTTTCCAACTATATTTTAATTACAAAACATAGTTGAGAGGAACAAATGTAGTTGCAAAGTATTTTTTTCAACAATATTTTTTTTTGGGAAATTTACAAGTCAAAAATGATTTTTTAATTGAAAGTGTCAACCATATGTTAACACCACAACAATAGCCACTACTTGCCATTTTAGTTGCAAACTACATACCACTATAGTTGAAAATTGTTGTTAACTACTTTTGACTAGTGGATGAAATTCATCATCTAACTAGGCATGACGTCAAACCAAAAATATAGTTACAATTTTGACTAGGTTGCAACTATGTAAGTTGAACATTTTTGCTATGTTGCAACTATGTAAATTGAACATTTGGTTAGTGATTTGGTGACACATAGCACATTCATAATGTTGACACGTGGTGCATTCATAAAATTTGGGGTCAAAGTATAGTTAAATGACACATGGCACATCCACATCAATAGGTTAGGCCACATGATGCTTAAACATAGGTTAGGTTTAAACTTAGACACCTAGGCTAAACCTAAACATAGGCCATTTAACTTATTTTTAAGTTAGGGCTAGACCTAAGTACCTATGTTAGGCCTAGACCTAGGCCACATGGCAATTAATAAATGAAATCCTATTTCATTTAGTTTAATCCTTAAGTTGAACCTTTTTTATTGCCTCATCCCAAATGGTTATTACATTTTCATGTTTATTGTGTTCTCCAACAATTTTAGTGCATTCTTTTATATAGTTTGGATTAATGGAATGAAAGCCAAACAATATGGGATAAAAATTAATTATAATTTAACTGTAAAATCTAGTTGCAACCTAATTGCAATTCAAATAGTTGTAATTTAATTGTACAAGCTAGTCTAAGCTTAGTTAGGCCTAGACCTAAATAAATAATCTACCTAACCTAGGTCTAGCTATTTACCTTAATTACTTGTAGTGATTATTCGTCACCTATTTTTAATTGTATAGTTGCATAAATAAACAACAAAACATATTATCATCATTTATTAAATAATATGGTGATTATTTAAAATTTTAAAATTCAGTAATTAAATGTAATTATCTATTAAATAATTAATTAATACTGAATATTTTATAATTCCAATTTCATTATAACTTCTTATTAACATTTCATAAACAAATAATTAACTCAACTATAACTGTTAAATAATAAAATAAAAATTTATTTTAATTAAAATAATGATTATAATGTAATGATAATTAATAATTGGTTATAATTACAACAATAACATTAATAATACTATTGTAGGTAGTAATTAGGCTAGGTTAGTTATTTAACTATTTATTATTTGTATTTTTATCTAACTTGTTGGAACTATTAGGAACTGCTATAATACATATTAAATAAGAAAAAATAAAATAAAATAAAATATTTTAAAATAAACTAACTTCTGAAATCATATAATATTTTATTAAATATCTTAGTTAATAATAATAATAATTATTATTATTATTTAATCATTTAAAATAAATAAATATATTTCTAATAAAAAATATTGGAACTAATAACCAACATTGAATAAAAATAAAAATTTCAAAAAAATATTAATTAAGTATCATTACTCAATATGTTGTAAACTAAAATAGAATCTACATAAAAATAATAAAGTATGCAAATATTGAACATACACATTATTAAGTTGATTTATATTTCAAAAATAATAATGCACAAAATAATTCATCATACATAATTATTCATGTATACAAAAAAAATTACATGTAGCTTAATTGATAACTAATAATTAATTGTTAATCTTTTTTGGTTGATTCAAAGAGTTAGGCTCTCTTTAAACTTCAACCTACACCTTTTTTTTCACATCCCAACCCCATAAAAATGATGTTTCAAACCTTTCAACATATGGCAACACTTCAATTGCTTGATAAATTGTTGCCGAGATCAAAAGTTGGCAAATGACCAACACAATTTTGTTTACATTTGAAATATATATTTCCACTTTCATATATTGATGTACTAACATGACATAAAATGGTCTTGACATGCGTAGCACATTGTCATGAACACTTGCATTCCCAAGACCTCAAACATGAAATAAAAATACAACATGTACTTGTCATACCATGTTTGTTGTTGTACCATGTTTGGAACTAGTAGGCCACAACAAAAACCAAATTTCATGTCATGGTAACATTAAAAAAATTACTTTAAATTCTACTTAAATGGATCTTGTTTTATTCATTAGAAATGGATAAAATTGACAAGATTTTTGCAACTTGAACAAAAACTAGCAAAACATTAGGTACTAGTGCAAGCCCCCCTCCTAACCAAACTATTGGGAAATTGAATGTTTTGAACACAACATTAGTTCATTTTTTTACTATGATCATAATATGTGGTTAGAATTTTCCAAAATTGAATTTTTTTAGTGTTTGGGCTTGATATTTTAATTTTCACGAAGTTAATGTTATCTAATATTATTTGAAAAGAAAATTTTAAAAATCAAGGAATAATGGTATATTTAGGTATATGTAGTATAATAAAAAATTATTTTTTTGGATTGAATTAGGTTTGGGTTTGAATTAATCAACCAAAAAATGTTTGAAATGAAAATTTAAAAATGGCCCACCTCATATATCTTGTCATCTTCCATTTGAAAGTGATTATTTGTTAAAATGTTAATTTACCACATACTTATGGTTGTCACCCTAAAAAAATCAATTTGTGATATAATAATTATCAAATTCTTTTCATGGTTCACAAAATTATTTTAACCATATGGACTCACAATGTTTAGAAAATATTTCAAATTTCATAGAATCTAAAAATCATTTCAATCCTTTTTTGAGTATATTTGCATTGTCTAGAACATTGTGATGTATATTTTTTTAGCACAAATTTATTCTAACATCACATCATATGAAATTTTAAAATGTAATTTTTTTGACATTTGACTTCTTTAAGTTTTGATTTACCATAATATGAAAAAACATTGTGAAAATCCTTCATAATAATGACATGGTTGAAGTTCAAACATGGGACCTTTGAAAAATAGTACAATGTGACAACAATCTTGCCCCCCCCCTAGTGTGCTTTCACATGTGAATTATTTCAATTAATGAATTATGTTAAATAGTATTGAAACATGATGATTACATGATGACTTTATAGTGACATAATTTAGTTAAGGTGAAATGATTAGGGTGTAGTGAGCCTATTTCATTTTTTGAATCCCACAATGATTTAAATTAGTGACCTACACCCCATTTTTGTACTAGATTTAGTTCATTACAACATTCATTTGCAATATGACCAATCTTCTTACAATTGTGGCACAATGACTTTAGAATATGATTGGGCAAGCAATAACAATATGATTGTCCCAAAACAAAAAAATATCAAACATGTAAATATACCAACATTTTGAAATGAACTTGCACTCCATAATTTTCCTTCTTATCGTCATGTTCTGTTGGAGGCCACATGAAACTTAAAATCTATATAAAGTTACAAAAGCTCATTTGTGGAACACATAGTTATTTCATCTTTCATGTCAAGAAATAATGTGAAATTTGTTTGGGTGGGGAATTGTTTACTTTTTAAAGAGTTAGTAGAAAAAAATATTACCTCTATGCATCAACAACTCCTTAAATGGGCAAATGTGAAGCACAAAAAAAAAAAAAAAACTTTGAAATACCACAATTGTTACAAACAAATCAATTAGGGTAGTCATGGGCAAAATGGCCTACACATTTGCATTTGTTGCAAAGTTCAATAGGACTAGCTTTGGAAATTTTCACAATTAAGCATCCATACAATATCATGGTTAGTCTTACTTGACCCATCCCTAAAAAGGCTTGGATAATTTTGTAATACACCAACCCGTTCACCTATAGGAATGATATTTGCAAAATTTCTTGTTACAATGATTATTAATTATGGGATATGTAACTACATTAACATGTTGAACCATGTCCTTTTATCATTATTTTCATCTATCCTTCTATCTTTTTTCTAAAATTATGGCTTTGGCCATGCATTCACCACTACCAAAGTTGGATAATAAGAGACCAAAATTAAACCTTACACGATACCATGGATGTTCTCATTTTTGTACAATAAACCAAAGTGAAGAAAAAAAACAAAAGGTAAAAATGTTTACCATGTCCAACAAACTCCATCAACAACTTTTTCCACCCCATATATCATCCATTTCACAACTCATCAAAATCCACATGCATACACTTATTTTTAGTTCCTTTTAAGCATTCAACTCATGTTTTTTCCCCTTCCAACAACCATATCACACCTTTTCCTGAAAACCCTACTTCCTTTTTCACATATGTCCAACAACTCAAATGTTATCCGCTTTAACCCCCCCTCCCACCACTAGCTTCTATATGATCACCACCTCATTACTATCATCCCCATTAATCCCCCGCTTTCTCCATCCTCCTTCACCACTTTCAATTTAATTTTCTTTTCATGATTTCATATGCTTCATCATCATCATCATCATCTAGTCGAAGCCAAATGAATGCCACCTTCAACTTTTTCATATAATTCATCATCTACTCATTCAAGTGCCTTGTTCCCAACAAACCCCAATGAATTTCAAGTTGGAATCAATGAAATACATGTAGGCATTAAAAAGTTTATAGTTTGCAAACTTCCTTTTGCACTTATGAATGGAATTAGTTTGGACTATCAAGAATGTTAAAGCCCATTCTTCCTACATTTCATTATGCTTTTAATTGTTCCAAATTCACAAAATGAATATAATCCAAAAACCACATTCCCAATTGATTATATTCAAACCAATAACATGTTTTGCTATAAGAAAATTATTCACAATATTGGCCACTAAATTAAAAGGTCATTTTGCCTTGTCCAATTAGCCATTGGCATAAATTAGGGTTTTCTAATGACAAGAAAACATTCAACATGATTTTATATTATAATAAATTGACCTTGCATCTATGTTATGGGGTTCAATTGAAACTTTTAAACTTCAATTGCAATCTAATTTTTTAAAATTATAATTCAATTATAAACTTATAACCACCTCTACAAAATCCATTGTTCAATCAATTTTCCAAGTCACAACATGTGACATGCTCAAAACAAATCACCAAGAACTTTCAGTTACTTCTCATTCAAATGCATTGTGTTATTTGTAGCCCATTAATTACCAAGTACAACAAATCAAGATCTATCCAAATTTATAACCTTGTTGTTAGAGCTTTTGTTTAATATTCAAAGGTAACCAACATTTGAGGCATTATGGTCAATACTTGAAATTGATTGAAGAAATTCACAATAAAAAATAATTACAAGATAACAAATTTATCTCTTTTGCACAACTCTCCCCTTGCACCTAATGTTTATTTCATTATGTATATGTAGTGTAGACTGGTTGAATTCATGAAGTTAGAAATTGGGCATGAATTTTTTTTTAAATAATAATAACACACAACATTGTCTATATTATTTCTACATTACATTTTTCACACAAATCAATATGGGTAAAACCAAACAATAAGAGCCAATTTTTTTGTAACGAGTCCTTGGTTTTGATGTTCAAAAGTTTCATAAATTAATTTAATGTTGAAAATTAATGTTGTATTTATATGGAAACATTTAAAATATAGTAATCTAGCATCTACATAAGTTTGAAAATAATCCAATAAATATAAAATACCTTTTAGCACATTTTAAAGCATGTAAATAATGCTTTTCAACACAATGAAATAGTGTAAAAACACTATTTAAGCATCGTTGTTTAGCACTATCTCAAGACTTTTCATCCAATCCCATGTTGCTACATCATCTTTTTAAGACTAGCCATAATGACTTGGGAGGTTGTTGTTGGCTCCTCTTTGCCCATTTTTACCCATATGTAGAATAATCTATCTTACCACAACCCCCATCTTGGCATCACCTTCTTGCTAGTCCATCATGCCAAACACATAATAATTTTCATGAATATCCATTTATTAACTTTTATAAATATACATGACTTTCAACAAACATTCGATAAAAGGCTTTTGTATTTATTTTAAGTTCCACACCACATTAGAAGGTCTTTAGACCAACATATATGCGTTATTCATTGAAGTTGAAATCCTTTTTGTCCACACTTCAATTGATTACACTTCACAACCATCATAGACATCATGTACACATAACATATATCAACAAAGCACACAAGTATTTAAAATAGAAGCACGTTCAATGTTGCACAATACTTGAGCTAAAGTGGTCATTTCAAAATCATGCACACAAAGGCTTCATGCACAAATGTTATTTTTTTCATGAGAGTCAAGAAAATCATGAACTAAGTTCTAACCCACAAATTTGATAATAATATGATCTACATTAATTACACTTACTTCCAAAATGAGTCAAAGTTTGTTACAACCTTTGCTATTTAAAAGGGAACAAATTTGAAAAACATCAAATGCACTTAAATCTCCATTGAACTTGATGCATTTCAACATCCGTACAATTAATTCATAGAACTAAGTTATCAACCCATAGTAGATGCAAGATAAAAATTTATTATAACATTTTTGTGTCTCTTTGCATTACACATAAAATAAAGGTACTTGAGTCTTCCCCTAGTTTCCCATAACAAATGAGGTCATAACTAATTTGTTATTTTGATTTCAACCAACAAGAGATTTTCACAACACAACCAAAATTTGGAACATTACTTGCATCCAAAATTAGTTGCATGATAAGTTTGGGAACATTCACATGTATCGATGCTTATAATGACAACATCTACACACATTGTTATACATAATTGGCTTGAAGTGGAAGATGAATGGAGGCTAGAAGTAGAACATCTATAAGTTCATTTTGAAATGGAATGAAAATTTAAAGGAGTTCAAGAATGTAAGACTTTGTTACTTAATTTTGGTTCAAGAATTTGTATTGGTAGTCTTAGTATTCTTTGTGGTTGATATCCTATTTGCAACTAAATTTTTGGCTTCTTTTTTTTTTGGGCAAAAGATTTACCATATTCTTCATCATGGCTTGTGAATTCAGTTGTTTTGCCTTTGTTCGAGTTACTTGTAATAACAACACCATCTCTATTGGCCATTTCAAGCTCCTCAATTGGGTCGTCATCTTCCATGTTGCCCTCCCTCATTGGTGAATTTGGCTTTGCAAAGTCCATCTTTTTTTCATTTTAAGTTTCTACATTCTTGTTGGTGATTTTGGTTTTTTTGACACACGTGCATCCTTGATATTAGAACATTGAACTCCTTTTTAAAGTAGTGATGTGATTTTCAAAATTGTCTCCAAATGATAATTTCAATCAATGCATTAAATGTTGCCCACATATGGACTCATCATATAAGATCTAAAGGACTTGAACTTAGTGCAAGTTTGTCTTATCAATTTGCGAAAAGTTCCATAGAAGTGTGGTGAAGATATGCATATTGATTAAACAATGTCATGCATGTTTAAGCTAGTGACCTTAAGCATTACAATAAACACACTACTTTTGATTTCAATGCAATAAAGGACTCACATATGACAACTATGGAAAACATCCACAAGGAATGGAATATACAAGATCTACGGGACTAGTTATGGACTTCAAGGAGTTCAAATTGACAAAATATGGAAAATAATGGACATTGTTGAGGATACATGGAATATGTGTAGGACTAAATTGACATGTGTGGACAACACATGGACTTCACAAAATTTATTTTGACAAAAGGAACTTCAAGAAGGATACTGTATGGACGTTATTTACTTTCAAGACTGTTAAGCATAAGCATTGGCTCCTTATCTAGTTTTAGGACTAATGAACAACTTATGAACTATCAAAAGTCTTTCAAGACTAGTGATTAATTGACTATGGAATTTAGTGATATTGTAGAATTTCTTAAGGACTTCATAGAGTAGAAATGGACATACACAAAGTTTAAAATACTTCAACATGGCTACATATGGGCATTGTTTACATTCAACAAAAGTGAATACTTAGTTGTGTACTCTCTAGAATAATCCAAGATGTTTCAAACTTCAAATGAATTATTGGAAATGCAAGGCATATGAAAAAATTGAGTTGTTAAACAAGAACCTAGCCTCATGTTGTCGATGCAAACTCAATTATCACATGCAATTTTGAAAAATCATATGTCCACATATTATTATGTAACTAATAATAAAGCATCCTTATAATCACTACTAAAAATCTTGTATTATGTAACCATTCAATTTGCAACTACATGTGACTATACATCATTTGCAATTATGTTTAAACATTTTTACAACTAATAACCATTTTAAAAAAGAAATTATTATTTTTGTGACTATGGTATTATTAAATTGTACGTCCTTCAATATTGTCTAACTTTTTGGGTTTTTCATTCAAGAATAGGCCTTTATGTTCATTTAATTGCAAAATTATTGTAATTTAATTACTTTTCATGTTGTGCACATACACTTTCTGTGCATTAAAGTGTTTTGGACTACATTTTTAAAATTTTAAAATAAGATAAATAATTTTGAATTTATATTATGGTTTCTTTACAAATATACCATTTAAAAAAATATATAATTAAATTATATTAACGAGTCATAATAAATAATAAAATTTTCATGTTAAACAAATATTAATTACTATGAAAGCATTAATATCAATTAATTGATTAAAAAAACTATTTTTCTTTTCAAGCTATTAATCAATTAATTGATTAAAAAAATATTTTAAAAAAATTTAATATTTATTTAGTAAGTTAAGAAGTTAATCAAACATTAAATATATTTATTAGTTTAATACTAAATAAAGAATCAAATATTTAACCTCTAAACTTCAATATTTATTAATTTATTTGATAAAATTTTCTTTTCAAGCTATTAATCAATTTATAAACTATACCTAACCAATGAATAAGTTAATTACTAATTATTTAATTATCTGATCCACAACATTTATTAATCAAAATATATGGTAAATAAGTAATAAGTATTAATTATTAATAGTGACTAGCAAGTATTAAAATATTAATTAAAATTTCACAGATTCAATTATCTAAATTTTATTACTTATTTATTAAATTTATTTCTTATTTACTTCATAAGTTTAGAATTAATAATTAGTATATAACAATCAGTTTAGAATTTATTAATAATTTAATTAATAATTGATTAATAATTTTATGATTCATATTTACTTATCAAGAATTATGGTTAATAAATATCAAACTAATTAATGGTTAATTAGTTATTAAATTACTTACTTAATATTAATGGTTAACTAAAAATTATTATGGACTAAATAAGCTAACAAGTTCATAATTTAATAACTAATATTGAATATTTGGTATTGAATATTTATTTAATAATTAATTAAATTAGATAGTCAATCATTTACTTATTGAGTTCATAACTAATAGTTAAAGGTTAAGAGGATTTTTTAAAAAAATTTATTGATAAATAATTGATGAAATTTATAATTAAAATCATAACTAATTAATTAATTGTATTAGAAAGTAATTGTTAAAATAGTAATGAATTATATATAATTTCATAAAATAATTACGTATTGTTGATGAATTATTACTATGAATTAATTGATTAATAAGTTAATAAATATGGAATAAAAGTAAATGTTACTTCTAAAATTAAATAATAAAAAAAATTATGTAATTATAGGCTGGTTTGTAAATGGGTAAGTAGGTAGGTAATGAATTAGTGATTAATTAATTAATTACCAAGTTAATTAATTAGCTAATTAATTTCCTACTTACGTATTTAGTTATATAATTTACAAAATTAAAAACAAGCTCAAAGCATATGGGATTTGTTTTTTAGTTGTAGCTAAAATGCAATTAGAAAATTGAATCCATATGTTTTGTCCTCCAATCTCATCTTGTAAACTATACAACAAAGGTGCCTTTTTGTATGTTTTCACATTAAAAAATATGCGTTATTTAAGATGAACTCAAAAAAACTTAACCTATAAAAGAAAAACATAAAATGAAATAAAAATATTTACATAGTTACTTTTTCTTTCACCTACTTTCCTACCTACACTACGCCAAAAAGGTTGAAATATAACTAGGTAAGCAACTATGTTTGTAGTCGCTTAATACCATTCTAACCCCATGACTATATAATTAGGTCAAATTTGTCACTTTTACCATAGTCGCAAAAACGATATTAGTTGTAAATGAAATTCCCAATTGAATCCTTTGCGATTGCAATCTTATGCTTCTTGGGCAAAGGTTGATTTTTTTCACCATGTAGCTTTGTGGTAGCCGTGCATTAATATTGTGGATGGCAATTTTAAAAGTAAAGATTTCTCCACATGTCCCACTCTAATGAAATTATTTCAAACAATATTAATTAGATGTGCGTCTATGATGGAGACACGTGGCATTATTGAAATTGTTTTGTTTAATGATTTGAATGAAGAAGATTAGTCGAGGTGTTCTCAAATTAACATCCTTGATTGTGACACGTACTAAAATTTGTTTCTTGACATGTATTTAGTGCTAGGTTTTAGGTATTAAAGTTTGTTGTAGGTTCGGTACTAAGTTAGGGTTAAGTTCAATAATGGTTAAGATTATGTTCAGTATTAGGTTAGGGTTAGGTTAAAAACTGGTTAGGATTAGTTTCAGTACTAGGTTAAGGTTAAGTTAAGATCTGGTTAGGATTAGGTTTGGTATTAAGTTAAGGTTGGGTGAAAAATTGGTTAGGATTAGGTTTGGTTTAAGTTAAGGCTTGGTTAGGTTTAGGTTTATTTTAAGTTAAACATTAAATTATGTTCAAGTTAGGGATTCATTAAACATTAAGTTCATTTTAGGGTTGGTATTTAGGTTATGTTTAGGTTAAAGACTAGGTTCGATTTAAGATTGGTTTCAGTTTGGGTTTTGGTGTGGTCTAAAGGTAGGGTTTAGGACATATTCCAGTTTGGAGGATATAGACCTTTCTTCCAAAGGTTATGGACAATTTTATGTAATTATTCTTAGTTACAAATACATTAAAAAAAATGATCTTATGAATAATTAGCACTAAAATATAAGAAATTCCACTTTTTATCCACAATAAACCATCAGACATTTCAGAATCTTGAAATTGTTTGAAAACTAGGTTTCAAACTTAAAATCATAGTTGTTTTGTGTTGAAAACTTCACATTGTAAAAGTCCCATTCTACCCTAGTAAAGTTGATGCCTACAAATAAAAAGATTTTTGCCCTAACTAATCACAACTTCCAATTGCAAATGTATAGGGGAAAAAACAAAGTAACCAAATCAATTCAAAAATGTTCAAGACCTTTGTAAACACCAATACCACCATTAGTTACCTCGCACTCCAACTAACTTGAGGAACTTGTTGGTCCAAAACATTGTAGCACCTTCTACCATCTTTGTTTCTTCATGAGCAAGATCTACCGTTTTCTCCCTAAATGGCATTATTGAATTTGACATATATGCCTCCTGCACCTTAACGCTTGTGTAACCTTTAGGCACTATATTCCCACCGGCCTTACTTCCACATAACCCATAAATCACTATTGTAGCAACCTTCCTTCTCCATATGTAGTCCATCAATATCATTTACTAGAACAAAAACATGTATTTCCATTACTCTTTGCAACTAAATTTTAGTTGCAGGAGACATTTTGCAATTAAAATCCTTTTAATCGCCGAAGACAAGTCGCATGTGATAAACTAGTCTTAAATGACAAAGGGTATTGTATGAAATAAAAAATCAACAAATACATTTCACACTTTGACTCCATTGTATATGTATTGTCACATGCGACTAAGATGCAACTATTTTGGTCACAATAGAGGGCAAATCATGTGTTGCCACGTGTTTTAATTTTTGATTTTAAAAATATAATAATAATTATTATTTTGAAATAATCTAGGATGTTCAATTCAAATACTTGGATGATCTTATATTATGACATGTGGCCCAATGTAAATATGCCATGTGGCATTAAAAATTTTAATTTAATAAAAATATTAATATTAGGTTGGTAGGTACTCAGGTAGGTATAGAAATAGGTGCATATAATCCTTACCTACCTACCTACCTACCTACTTGCTTAAATAAGTAGGTAGGTTCTACTTTCCTAGGCTAAATACCTACTCATATAGGTAGGTACATAGGTCGACCTAGATGGGTAAGTCAAATTAGGTACCTACCTAGTTAGATATATAAATAGGTTGGGGAGGCAAGTACTTTAGAATTGTGCATTATTTGTTTTTTGTTTTGGGTTGAGCCTTTTGATTAACTCATCCCATGTGCACAAATTTTTTAATGTGAAATTGGATGGCCACACCCCCTTTGTTTATATAGTGTTCAAAATAGGAATGAAGAACACACAATATGGGATAAGTTTTGAAGTCGCAATTTCCTTACAAACTAAGTTGTAATTCCAAAACTTTCTTCATGCCTTATTTTCTTAGTTTTTAGATTTTTAAACAATTCAAGTACTAGATAATTAAATAATCATTTAATTAATAATGATTAAATTTACATATATTTAAATTATAAACTATACACTACAACTATTTAGTATTCATTATCAATTACTTAAATAAGTAAGAAATTTTTAATATTTAACAAACTAGCTATCTAGTTATTCACAAGTTATAATACATAACTCATAAATAATTGAATAAATAAATTATTAAAAAAATTATTACTTTTAAAAATCTAATCAAATTATATATAATATAATAAATTTAAAATTATTTTAATGACTATAATTTAAATATTAAATAATTTAAATATATTTTTAAAAATTATAGTAATGCATTAATAATTTTTATTAAAAAGTAAATTCTTACACGAATTTAAAAAAAATTATTATTCAACTAATTACATTACTTACTGTATAATTACATTTATTATTGTAAAGATTATTATAGGTCAAGTAATGTTTTTCTTGATAATTATTAATTATAAATACAATACTTTGTTAAACATAACATTAATTTTCATAATTACTGTAAAATTACTAAAAAATATTTATCATATATGATTAATCACAGAATTCTTTAAGATAATATTATTATATAATGATTTGTGAAATTAAAATCAGTAAAATAATTATTTTAACTACACTATAAATTTCCAAATTTTTAATTCAGGTTTGAAGTTATAAATTAAAGACTGTGCATAATTAGGTTCATTTAAAAAATAATTCTGCACATACTAATTAATTCTTATTTGAAGTAATTACAGTGATTTTAAAGTAATGTCACATTAATTTAATTAATTGATTTCTTCTAATATAAAAATATAAATTATATATATACAAATCTATGTTATAACAATAATTATTTAGTGTCACTTATATTTAATAAACATAATCATTTATAATTATTTATAAAAGTGATTTATTATGGATAACACTAGTAGGAAAAAACCTTGAAACTCAATCAATAATTTTTTGAATTAAAATATAAATTTAAAAATCCAAAATAATAATTCAGAATTCAAATATCAATTTTTAGATCAAATAGATTTTTTAAAGTTAAATGAAAAATTTCAGAATTAAAATGTCAATTTTCAGATTCAAATAATAATATTCAAAATTAAAATGTCCATTTTAAGACTCAATTAATAATTTTCTGAATTGAAATATTAATTTTGAGAATCCAAAATAATAATTTGGAATTCGAATTTCAATTTTCAAGTCAAATAATTAAAAAAAAATTCAACTAAAAATTCAGAATTCAAATATAAAATCTCAAGTTCAAATAAAAATATTTAAAATCAAGTTGCCAATTTCTAGACTCAATAAAGTTTCTTAAATTGAAATAATAATTTAGAATTCAAATATCAATTTTTAGATCAAATAAGTTTGTTGAATTTAAATAAAAAAATTTCAGAGTTGAAATGTCAATTTTCATATTCAAATAACAATATTCAAAATTGAAATGTTCATTTTAGACTCAATTATTAATTTTCAGACTTGAAGTATTAATTTGAGAATCCAAAATAATAATTTGGAATTTAAATGGAAAATTTTCAGACCTGAAATATAAAATTTCATATTCATATAAAAATATTCAAAATTAAAATGTCCATTTTTATGATCAATTAATAATTTTCTGAATTGAAATACTAAGTTTTGGATTCGAAAATATTAATTTAAAATTCAAAATCATTTTTTAGATCAAATAAGTCTTTTTGAATTTAAATTCAAATTATCATATTCAAATCAAAAATTTCAAATTCAAATAATGTTTTAAAAAATTGGAATAACAATTTTCAGACTCAAATATCAAGTTTCAAATTCTAATATATATATTTTAAAATTAAAATAACAATTTTTATAATTGAAATATCAATTTTCAGATTTGAATAAAAAAATTCAAAGTTCAAATATTAATTTTGAGATTCATTATATGAACAATATACATATGTATGCATATGATATATATATAATTTTAGTATATACAATAAAATACACGTTTATGTCATTGTAGAATACGTTTAGGATGCAACTAATTTGGTGATTATTGTGATTAATGAGACATATTAACCTATTAATGGATGAAAATAAATGTAAAATTGATGCAACCAATAGGATGAAATTTCTAATAGTTGTATCATAGTTGTGAAAATGACCATAATAGTTGAAAGTTGGTCTTATAGTGCAAATATTTTCAAATCTAATCACAAACAACTACAAGTTGCATGTAGTCATAAATGGAATGATTATGTTTTGGTTGATTTCTACTAGTGCAAAAGGTAATAATTTCCATTGATATAAATAATCTTTCCCATTTTGGTCAATGCCCCAAAATGAAATATTCATTTTGTCACTTTCATAAAGAGTAATTGGGGATTTTTAAATAATAAATCCAAAGTGTTAAACACCTTGTCTTAGCCAATATAATCAAAATATTTTACTATCAATGGTCAAATCCAAGAAATGCCCACAACGCCAACCTAAGTTTATAACCTTAACCTTTTAAAAATCTAATCAATATGTTTGGGCAATTCAAGAGTGAAATATGACCTATTCAATTGTTAGAATTAATGGGTAACATTGTCCCATGCCCAACCATTAACCATGCCAATTATAACATTAAAGTTCATTATGGTAGTCAACATGTGTTTTCATAGTTTTTCACCTTGGGTTTTCCATTGAATAACATGTAGAAGTTTTCAAGATATCAACCCACAAGTGTGTGCTTACTTTAGGTTGTCAACCAATGGCACATAATTTGACATCCCCACCTAGCTCTTGAAAAATAAATTGCAACCCAACCAACATAATGATAAGAAACAAACACATAGTCCAACAACACTAATGAAGGGATTTACATGACAAACATGAAGTTGACATGCATTACTTTCCTTCACTATGTAGGTCAAAATTGTTTGACTTATTGTAAGAAATTACTTTAGAAAAAGAAAAGTTGATGGTGTGGCACTCCTTGTTCATTGATGGTGTGGCATTCCACCACATTTGGTAAATAGTTTTTACTTGTAGTTCTTACCCACACACTTACACTTGGTTATCAAAAACTTGTTACCCACCTACCATATCTTGCACCCAGTTTTGTTTGCACAAGCCACACCCAAGTAAAACCTCCAAAAACTTTGTTTTTAAATGAGTTGAAATCTCCACCATGTGTAGTCCTTTTTTCTTCAACTCCAACAATGTAGACAACTTGTCAATTTGACCCAATATGAAGTCGTAGTGAATTTCCAAAGGAAATTCCCAAAAACAAATCCAAAATTGAATTGAGATTTTGAGTTTTAATTGATTTATTTTTTAATAACTAGGGTTATTTTCTTTCCCAATATGGTATCCTCTAGATACCCATCTACAATCCTTTGATACTTTGTGTACCTTTGAGGCTTGGAAATTAACTTAAAAAAACCAAAAGCAATGGCAATGGCACCCATTGTGGAACTGCAACATTGTTCCCTCCTCTTATAGTTTGTAACTCTTGTTATAGTTGATGTTGTTGTTATTGCATTTGCTATTGCTTAGTGTGATGGTGATGACAATAGGGATAGGCTTTGATTTTTGGAAACAACAAACTATAAGTTCTAACATTGATGGTGATTAAAATCAATGGTAGGAGCTATTGAGTTGTTATTGTGCATGGTGCTTTTACAACCATCACATTTCGAGCTTAACACACCTCCCTTCATTGAACTTGTTGTCACAAAAATGCCATGCAATGCCTTTTCACCTATTTATGACCTTGTAAAATTTAAAAAAAAAGTTATTACACAACAACATTCATTTTATCTCATGTTGTTATATCATTATGGTGAAAATGGTACAAAAAATCACTATTCTTAAATGCCCATGGTTAAACCATGTTTGGGGTTCAAATCCCCATTGGGCAATAAACAAAAATCAACACCAAAAACATCAAAATTTTCTCTGGAAAGCAAGTTGAGCAATAACTTTGCCATTATTACAATGCCTTCTTCATGTAACCTTTTTTTTAGTGC
>Ga0209611_10002412_pt1 | contig 32884 bp, 30 predicted proteins | sample S1TSphgellanicum_3_FD_187693 | JGI IMG/M metagenome (GOLD analysis project Ga0209611, IMG submission 187693) | Host-associated microbial communities from peat moss isolated from Minnesota, USA - S1T2_Fc - Sphagnum magellanicum MG (SPAdes) (version 2) | ecosystem: Host-associated > Plants > Peat... | reverse complement strand
AGGACAATAAAACTGATAAATGTGCACAAGATCCAGTGCTTGGAAAATGCATTGAACAACAAAATAATGTGTTGTAATTGGCTGGTTGTAATAATTGGCATAGCTTGTTGCATTTAAATAGTCTCTCACTTTGTATGGTATAATTATTCATGTTTATGGGTGGGGATTCGGAAATAATTAACACACTCTATTAGATGTGAAAAATATTTATAGAGGCCCAAATAGGGGGTATGGGCTGGAATTGGGAAATAATTAACACACTACACTACATGTGAAAAATATTGCTAGAGCCCCAAATAGGGGGGTATGGGTAGAGCTGTTCTAAGTGGGAATGAAGGAAAGAATACCATGTCATCATAATTTATAGTTTATGCTTGTTTATTTTGAAATATACATTCAATCCCCATCATAGAGATGACCAATGAAGTAAGTTTTAAGAGTAGTTGTGAGGGTGGCACCCAATCACCTAATTCTTTTGGTTTCTTGGGGGTTCCTTTGGTCTCCTTGCCGATCATTCATCATTTCATCATGGCCAAGCTTTCAAGCTGTTGGTCCCACATTCCCATCATTCATTTCTTCACCTGAAGGCAAACAAAGACAATCACAATTAGCTCACACCCCCAAGCTTGAACCAGTAGGAACATAGAATAGAGAAAGATAATTTTTCTTAATTGATTTCAAAGAAACATCTCCGAACACCAACATTTACAAGTTACACAACACCAAAAAAGGATATAATAGACTCTATTTGGCATCTATGTAACAGCATCTGCAGTGGTCCTCAGTATGTGACCCTGCAAACTTATTTTTCTCATCCAAGCTTAGTTATTTACTTTTTTGCAACCCCACCCATAAAACTGAAACTGGGAGACTGCAAATAGGTGGGAGACTACTAATAGCAAACGACCTCGACCAATTATCATGATGGGCCAATCAGAAACACTGAGCAGCAGTCAGATCATATTTATTACACTCTTTTCTTTTCTGCAGGTGCAGAGCGTTGTTGCGCCTTTAACCAGCCAACGCAAATTATGGAATTATGCTGAGCTGAAACCATTTTCCTGAACCAAACCGGCATTTTTTGTACTTTTCTTCATCCAATTTTACTGTGGAGGATCACGTATGGAGCACTGCTGGAGATGCTCTAATCATGGCTTCTCATAAGATGTATATTCTGAAATGCAATTCCACAAGGTGCTGGGATTCAATTTGTCAATCTCTTCAATTAGGGTGAAAGGTTCTTGAGAAGCCAGCAAGTCAGTCCCAAAGATGATGGGACTACAAAGCTTGTTTGGGGTTTTACCAAACTCATTCAAGACACCAACTTCTTTAGGAGCATATGGAAGAATATCGCAGATTGCAATTGAGATATATGCCTCCATTTTGCATAAAAATGATTCATAACGTGTAGACCTAATAAGTTTTTGAAAACACATAGAAATTAATTGAGGTTGGATGTGACCCAAAAAAAAAAGCTTCCAAGGTTGTAAAATTCATTTGCAACCAACCTGATTTTAACCCAAAAAAACATGAATTCACAACAATTGATTGGTTTGAAAGTGGAGTAGTGAATGTAGTATCTTTGCTACAAGCTATTATAGTAGGTAGTCCTTTTCTCTCCAAATTTTCTATTTTTTCTTTTTTTAGTTTTGAACCCACAAGCTCTTGCAAGTTGGCAATGAGTTAGGTCATTCACTCATATATTTGTAATAATTCACATTACAACAACAACAACAACAAAGGTTCCAACAAGTTCATGTTTGTTGTTGGATTCATCTTATTACTTCACAAAGATCTTACAAAGGACCCCACATGAAAGCAACCCGTACAAAACTCGTACCATGTCATTTTGGACAAGCCATAGAACAAAGTGGCAACCCAAACTTTTAAAAATTTGTATTTTTTGGGAGACTTGTTGAATAATGTTGTTTCACAAAGTTTTTGAGTTACTTACTAGTTTTTCTTGTCTCTTTCTAGATATGTGAGCAACTTTAAGCTTGTTTTCCTCACAAGGTACATTCAATGATTGATGATGATCAAGGTCAAGGTGTATTGTGAAATAAGACCCAATTCCCTTCCCAACAAATAATTTCTCCTTGTTTGATTTCAAACTTGAAAAAAGTGGAGTGGAGAAAAGACAAATTGTGTTCCTTGACGTCAAATGAACAAAGCTCGTTGCTAGTTTGACATGGAATATGCTTTTTGCATTATTGTTTCTTCAAAGTAAAACTACAACAAACCAACAGGACAAACATAATATTTTGGTGGTGAAGTTGAAATTTGTGGCTCATTTTCAGATTTGTGAAAAATCTGACTTTAAGACTATATACCCACCATGTCAATTTGTTTTTACCGCACTTGGTGTGCAACATTTGCTACTAGGGAACCATTGGGTGATTCAAAAACTTCTTGCTACCTCTTGAAAGTTTTAAGGAATTCTAAAACATATACAATTGTTGAGCATGAAGGTGTCATAGTTTTCTAAACCCTAAACCATTTTCCCAATGAAAATGCAAATATCCACACCTAGAGAAGTTGTTTCACATGATTTGCTCAAAGATGGAGCCGAGCCTTAAATCTCAAACTCCCATTTGTCAACTTGATGTTAATAGCCTAGCTACAATAGACCAACCAACTTGATCCAATTCACATTTTGTTAATAATTTTTTTTTCCCTTCATGCCCAAAATACACAAATGGAATTGGGAATGAAAGCGTAGTGACCACTTTGAATTTGGTAGCCCCAAACTTCAAGGTTATTAAGGGCAAAATCTAATTATCCATCATGATGTAAATTATGTATAATCTATGGGATTGTGAGGTTTATGATGAAGATTTTAAAGCTAAATTTGTATGGTTGCAAATGTTTAGTGTTGGGCATCTTCTTAAAAAAAAGGTTGATGATGCTTGTAATGCAACTTCTTCCATATACTATATGTGGCACAATGACTAGAGGTAGTTGGCATTGCCTTAGTGTTGGATATGTCACATTTTTGTGAGAGGTGCATGCAAGGCACAATTTTTTTCATGAAATCAAGAAACTATTTTATCTACCATTAGTCACAATTAGAAACATGCAAAAGTGACTCATTCTTTAAACAAATGTACAACAAACATCTTGTGCTTACTTTAAATATGTGGGTTGTTAATTGTTACATGTCTAGGATTGCCGTTTCCAATCTATAATTTTCAATGTAAAATATGATAAGTGCCAACAACTTGAATGACTTTGAAATTGTTGATGGAAATAAGTTGACACCAAATACATGGCCTTGCATGCCCCCCATTCAACATTTGATTGACATTTGAAACATGCCTCCAATTGCACCTCCAATGACCCCTTTCATTTCATTTTTAATCATAATCTTTTGCTATGAGGTGAATGAAACCCCCTACAAGAACACATCAATTGCCGCATAGACAACACATCAATTGGTGTAAAAGCCTTCCAAAACCTAGTTACAACATCCAAACACATCAAAACAAAACAAAATTTTTGACTAATCTTCTTACCCGAGATACATAACATTTAGATTTTAAAAAGATGAACTACAAAGATGGTACTCTAAATATTTCAAAGATAATCAAAGTTTCACCTTCTACATGGGATGGACAACCCAAAGAAATGAAAGGAAAATGATGGAAAATTGGGTTTGGGATGGGTCACAATACTTCAATTTTATGCCATGCTTCCTATTCACATTAGCTTGTTCGGTGCACCATTAAAAATACATTCAAATCACATGTGCATCAAGTATGGCCTTCTTTCAATGAAGAAGATGGAACCCATGGAAAGCATGTCTCTTGCTCCACTTGGTTTTTTAACGTTGTCTACACACAAAACAAGGGTTATTGTAAAAAATATATGCAAATATATGGGGTCTATGCAATAGGCTTGTGCCTAGGGATGAAAAATAACGAATATGGCCAATCATATTGTTAGAATTGAGTTTTGAATTGTTTTGATGAGTTATCTCTAGTAAATTGACACTTAAATATTATAATAGCATCATAGGCTTGTCCCTAGTTGTAAATAAAACATTTATGGTCGATGAGATTGTTTGTTTCAAAAATTCTAAGAGCCATTGCCAAATTGTTGAAATGCATAATTATTATTTGTGATCAATTGGTTGAAAATAATGGAATAGATGTCAACTTTAAGGTGATGATAAATTTCAAAATTATTATCATTACATCTAAAAAATATGGCTTCATTTCAAATCATTATTTTATTAAAAAAAGAATGAAAAGTTGGACAACATTAGATTATTTGGATAGAAATGAGATTTGCAATCACAAAGATAAAAAAACCTTTTATATTAGAAACGTCCATGCTAAGCATGGCATGTAAAATGTTTCATTTCCTTTTCTTTAAAAATTAAAAAACCAACACATCTCTAACTCATAAAAGGAAATATTAAAGTGTCATTTTGTCATACAACAACAATTTTTCATTTTTAGATGGAAACTCCATTGTTTTCATTTCATTCTTGTATAATTTTGGTTTAATTGTGTTTTTAATCTTATGTCAAGGAACACAAATTATTATGTATAAACTAAATGATGTGCAATTATTTTCTAAACTAAGAAAAATAGATATGAACATGGCATGGACATTATGTATTTTACATTTTTATTAGCATATGAATTTGCTCTTGAGAAAACATGATTTTGAGGAAATTCAATCTCTTTTGTCTTGGGCATAGCCCATTCATTGCATGGTCTTACCATGCCTTATTTAATCTGATTTTTTGTACAAACTCTCCTTTTCCCTTGTCATTTTTTTTTCATAGCAAGATTAATTGTTGAATGAACCTTCTTTTCTCAAAAAAAAACCTTCAATTCCAATTTTAGTCTAGTTTTTCAAAGATATTTTAAAACAAGTAAAGTCCAAAGGTGATTCTAGATCCAATTCCATGCAAAATTTTAATGAGTTCATAATTAATGGTTATGTTTCATTAGGTTCCAATACTTGGGAGTTAGGCAATAGAAATGTTTTGAAAATGGATCATTGTTTTGGTTCTCTTTCATCATTCATTAAAAACCTCAATTTCTTGAGTTAAAATGTATGAACTAGAATTGCAATAGTAAACCGAAAACCACACATTAGCTATAATAGCTCTTATGTTCTATTGATGTTCCAATTGTGTGCCTAGTTGAATTTGGCTAGAGGTATTAACAATTTTCATTCATTTTTGGATTCAATTGGAACACCACTAGTTAAGAATCAACTAGCCAAAGACAATGATTTGAAGTTTGAATTCAATAGTATTATCTCTATTTTGTGGTCAAGCATGGTTGAGCACTTTTTTTTTTTCAAGGTCCCCTTTCCACTAATTGTGCTTCAATTGTTAGATTCCCATCTCTTCCATTCCCAAAACACATATCGTATAAGAGTTTAACATGCAACTTTTGTGAGTTTAACGTGGATCCCAATATTACATATTATAGTCAATAAACATATTGAAAATTTTAATTACCAAAAAACATAAATGTGCACTAGGAGCTTTTTGCACCATATTCTTTCGTGAACATTTTTAGGAGCCTTCAATATGACTTCATCAATAACCTTCTAAGTATGAACTTTGAGACTTGCTCAAGGTTTGATAAATGTGAGAGCCCAAGGATTTGCAAGTACCAACAAATTGAATACAACAAAAGCCTCCACCAAAATTTGTCTATAAGCTAAAGTTAATAACAATAAATGTTAAACCCTTTTGGCACTCAACTTGCAAAACAATGAAAGTGCACAAGGAAACTAATTTCTTCATGTGACTAATGTAACAAAGTACGAAGTCAAGCAAACCCCGCCAACACACCATCCACTGGATGCCCTTTATGACTCAATTGTGGATGAACTTCATTTGATATGGCCTTGGTAACTCATTCTATAAAAAGTAGGTGTTGTATTTAGGTATGTAAGAAAACCGGTGATTTTTAGATAAGTAGATGGTTTATACTTTATACATAAGAAAATGTATGGTCACACTTGGTGTTAAGGGCTCACAACTAACATCGACAAAGTGTCATGAATCATAATTTTTAACATTGTAAATCATCATCGACCTCCTAAACATTATTTCAACATGTTCACACATAATGTTAACTAATAATTAATATCAAAGTTATTTTTTTTTGGAGTTTGCAATCTAATCCACTTTTACAAAAGTGATTGTTTCCTTCCTTTTGAAAAATAGAGGGAAAAAATGATTAAACAAGAATGAATGCTAAACCTTGAATTTATTTTGTCATTTTTTGAGACTTTAGTTATCAGGATGTTTGGTTTTGAAATTAAAAAATAAAATAAAAATAATAGTAGTTAACAATGGGTATTAACACCATCTTAACATTGATGCCATATGCCACTTGAGATTTAACAATGTTAGTTAGCATTTTAGGTGTGGGTTAATGATTAATTAATTTTTTTTTTATGCTACTCTAACATTGGAGATAACACTAGGTGTGACCATACCTTAAGGGTTAAATTTACTACCTACCTACTAACAACCTGCAAGTGGGTTATTAGTAGGTAGGTAGGTTAAAAAAAGCCCTTAAGCTAACCACCATGGTTAGCTAGGAAACTGAAACTGAACAAAGAGTTGTTTCCTAGCTGCTTACCATCCATCCATCCTCTGTCATGGTGCATTGGTGGGTGTAGATTCACTCTGGCCCAAATAAACCACAATTATTCCCAACCCAACAACAAAGGGTTCGCCCCACAAAGAGACTTCTAGGGGGGTGATTTTAACCAACCTCCGAGGTGTAGTTGGAGTCTTCCCTTCCACTACACACACAACAGATTGACAAAGTTCTCATAACCAAAACCACATCTCTCCTTCTCCACACACATTCCCTTATTAGGTAAGTCATTTGGGATAACAAGCAAAGCAAAGCAAAGCAAGCAACCTTTGTGCATGCAACACTTGCCCTTTCTTAGTAAAATGTTTGGACAACTTTTTCATTATTCTCATAAAATAAAGGAGAAGAAGACATGCATGACTTGTTGGACCATTGTTGACACCGAGCTTTCACTTTAATCATAAGGCTTGGGTTACCCTCTTTTTAATGTATTGTTCATTATATAATATAGCCAAATGGACCCTCTCTCACTCATTCGATCCGAATAGCGATGAATAAGTTAGTACCTTTGACAGCCCAAAATTCTAAGACCTTCAAGCCCGGCACATAATCATCTGATAATGAATGGGTGAGAACCTTGTGTTTGTGGAGTACGAGCTCTTTGGAAAAAAAATTGAAGTTCACTTTCACTATTCATACAAATTACCCTTGTTGGACCCATACTAGGTGGGATATATTAAGGGGAAAGGACTCTTGAGAGCGCGATTAACCCCTAAATGCTAGATAAGGTAAAAAATGAGATTCTTTAGAAATTTAAAGCAATGCAAAGAGCTTTATACATTTAACCAATTTTCGAATTTTCTGCGCACAATGTTGAGGGTGATCATAGGCTTCAAATAGCATGTTTAACTTGGCAAGGCCATGTGAATTATCTGACTATGTAATGTGGGTAGGTCTCGTTTCTCTCATTCATTCCTCTCATGTCAAGATTCAACTACGAGTCAATCATAGATGGTAGTGTGCAGCAACTAAGAGACCATAATAAGAAGTTCTCATCATGATCACGGATTGTAGATCTCCTTCTTACAACACACCCCATGACTCCATGTCAAGTTGGAAGAAGTTTGGAAGCCAATCATCAGGTAGATCTCCTTCTTACAAGACACCCATGACTCCGTGTCAAGTTGGAAGAAGTTTGGAAGCCAATCATCAGACCGCAAGTGAATGAATGAGTTTGAGCTGCCAAGAAGTTGACATGATCATACATACATGCTAGAGATCTCATTCTTAACAGTTGTTCATGTAAAGTTGGAAAGTTTGAAGTCAATTCTAAAGCACTCAAAAGAAATTTCTTAGTGTATGTGAATGGCACCTTATAAATAGCCATTAATATCCCTCTCCTCAGAAAAAAAGGAAAAAAAGGTCGTGATATTTATGCTTACTCTTCAAGAGTAGGACGGATCTCACACCTATAATAAGTATAAGCATAAAGATCCCACTCATTCGTAGTAAAGACCTCCTCTGATCTCTGATGAGGGCATTACTGACTCATATAACTAACATTAACATTAGGCTAATGGTTATATGAATGAGTTTTGAGCTGCTAACTCGTCTTGACAAAAAGGTGACAGATCTTCAGGAGTTCTTTTACTTGAAATATTGACTAAGGAACTTTTCATACACTGGGTGGAATCCTTCTCTCTCTCTCTCTCTCTCTCTCTCTTTGTCTCTCTTTTTATGTTCTAGAGAATGTATGTGCTCTTTGTGAGCAAAAAGGATCATGGGTAAGTATCATCAGTGCCCATTTTTTTTTTCTTTTTTGCCAATGCTTTGTAATGTAGCTGAGGTGCTGATGATCCATAACATGAATAAAGCAAATATGGCTACAAACAAAAACTTGAAAGAAACAAAAAGAAACAAAGCATCCTCGTATATTATTCGCTACTCAACTTGAACTTAGTACAAAAAGCTGCTGATTTTCAAGGGTTTTTTTTTTTTCTTTTTTCTTTTCTCTTTTTCCCACCCTGGAATCTGGCAACTAGGTAACCTGAAAAGCACTTTTTTTGTTGCCAATTTTCAAAAAGAAATTCGCCAATCAAACAAAATTTCACATAAAAAACAACACCTAGTAAGAGATGAGAGAATGTTGGCAGCGGAGTGTGTGTGTGTGTGTGTGTGTTTTTTGTTTTTTTTTTCCCTCAATTTTTTTGTATTAAAAAATTGGCAAATCTTCTCCAAAAACTAGTGAAATTAGTTGAATTTAAACTTTAACAAAAAAAAAAAAAAAACCCAAAATTTTCCTTTTCCAAAACCTTTGCAAATTTTTTGAGTCAAAAAAAGTGACAAAATTTGTCAAGAAAAAAAATAAATCACTGGTCAGCACAAAGGGACTGAAATCATCAGCCCCCCATTTAAGATACCCGAAAAAACCTTTGATCCTTGACCTACATGTTGTGAAAGGCTGGAAGTTAGAAAAAGCACTCACAAACCAGTCCAGTCATAGACCAAGGATGGACAAACAAAGGGAATGAAGCAATGAATATTTTGAGCTTGCTCTAAGTTGTGATGATATAATAGAAGACAGAAAGAAAGAGAAAAGAGAGAGAGAGAGAGAGATGTGTGATGATCATTCTTCTTTTGGATGTAGTCTTTATCCCATAGCATACTCATGATGGCAAGTTCAACATTCGAGTAAGTGTGGTGGAATCATATTCTTTTTTTGTTTTGAAGATTCCAATTTCCATGTCAAAAAAATCAAAATTTTTTTTTTCAAGATATTCTAAAATATTCTCTTATTTTCTTTCTCCCCTTTAAAAAAAAATAAAAATAAATCATAGAGCAATTATTATTATTATTATTATTATTATTGTTTCTGATGAAAAAGTGATATTATTGGTGTCTAACATGCAAAGGTACTAACTACTATGGTAGTTTATTATGCCACAGATTTGTTTTTGTTTGGTTTTTCCAATACTTTTATCATGTTGTTACTAACAACCCATGTGGTATAATAATATGAGGCCTGAAGATTTGGGTGTGAATCTAGTGACATTTTTTCTAGTTAGAATTTGTTATCTTAGTTAACCTTGAGTTAGTGAACTAACAACAAAAATTTGTGTAATAGCTAGCCATTTATAGACAAGAGGTCTAGTAGCACTTTCTTTGTGCACTTAGTTTTGATTTACAAAGTTTTGTTAGTTAGTTAGCCTGGAAAATTTTGTTTTGGTGGGTTGTAATTTTACAAACTATCTATGTACTTATTTTGGATCAAAAATATGATTCATAAAGCACGAACACAAACCCAATTTTGGTTAGTGTAGTTGGAGGGTGTCATGGTGCAATGAAATTTAATTTTCCTACACCCGTGAATGGGCAAGCATTTCAATTTTTTTTTTTTCTTGAAACACTCACTTTCCTCTTTTTTTTTTTTTTTTTTTTTTTTTTCTTCCCTGCATATATATACCAGACGGGGAATTTTTTCTTTAAAAAAATAAAAAAAATCTACTTGGTGTGCTTTAAGCAAGTTAAAAAAAAAGGAGAAGCCCTTGGTCCTTATTATTCTGGTTAAAAAGCCCACGGCCTCGGGCTTTACCTTACAGTACACCACTTTTTCACTTTGCTCACTCCAGGTTTGGTGAATTGTATTTGTGTTAGTCTTTGACTAGAGCTTTTCTCAGTTAAGTGTTGCAGACAGAATTTGGTTGTACTTGTGTTGCCAATTCTGCAAGCTCTCTCTCTCTGTGTCTGGTTGATTTCTTCTCCAGAGTTTTGGGTTTTGGGTACTGATGAATTCAATCCTTGTGACGAGATTCTTGGTTGTGCATGCTCTCTGTGGATCTGCTGCACACATGTGGAGTTAGTTCCTGTCCAAGATCAGAATGCAGCACAGCAGCAGACCCAAGTTGTTTGTTGTTTGTTGTTGTTGTTGTTGTTTTGTTCTCCCATTCTTTTCTAGTACAAATTTGACACTAATTTTGTGAAGAAAGAAAGAAAGACATACAGACAGACAGTAGTAGTAGTAGTAGTCTAGGGGGTGTGTTTTTGGGAACAAACAATGGTCGTTGCAAACATGGCGTCAGAGACTGCAGCTTACAGACTGACGAGATCCAAGTCCAATCTCATTTGCAATTTCGATACCACCTCCTCCTGCCATGATTCTTCTTCCTTGTTACTAGGATCTGAGAAGTCCATGAACAGTAGCTTGATGGCAACCACATGCAATAGCTACTACAACAGGAGTCACAGTTTCAGCAACAGCAGCAGCAGCAGCAGCTCCAACAAGAATAATTTCAGTTCTTTCAGCAGTAGCAAATACTACACGCTCCTCATCACCAGTTTCCTTTGCTTTCTTCTCTTGTCGTTTCTGTTGATCGCCTACTGCAGTTTGGAACCACCCATGATTCAAGGTCCATTCAAGCTGGACTCCTCATCACTTGCAGCTTCATGGCAGCAGCACCAGCAGCAGCTCCTCGGGAGGAATCCTCATCTGCTGATCACTTTTCCTCATACTCCTTTGAACAGGGTGTTGCAGAGTGACGCTACCGGTAGTAGTAGCAGGAGCAGGAGCAGCAGCAGCAGCAGTAGTCGGGAGGTGTCGAGGAAGGAGGGCTTCTTTGCTGCAGTTGCGAAAGAACATGAACAAGAGGAGCATGGAGCTGCGTTGCAAGGGATGGGTCAACTTTTCAGGCGCGGGAGATGGGCCATGAGTGAGCTGGTAGTTGCACACTTGGCGGAGAGTACCAGTGTTGAGGATTTGCGACTCTTCTTGCGGAGTTTGCATTGGAGTGGAGTACCAGCCAGAGCAGATGTGGTGCTCTTGTTTCCTTGGAGACCACTTCCTCCCGGGATGGCGGCCATGATCGACCAGGAAGATGAGAGCTTCCGTGAGCTCCTGCTTCGAGAGAATTCCTCGTCTTCGTCCATCAGCGACGGCTTCAATGCTGCCGCGTATTGGAGATCGGTTGATGCATTCTCTGGGAGCAAAAGCAGAGCTAGTGCGGAACCTGTATGGGGTTCCAGAAGCTCCTCCTCCTCATCAGCAGGAGCGGATTCAACTGCTGCTCCTCATCAGACTCCGGCCTCATGGGGAGGATGGGGTTCAGTGGTTGGGTTCGATCTGCAGGAGCTCGACCCAGCAAACGCATTGCGAGGATTTCTAGAGAATCCCCCGTCCGAGTTGAGGAGATGGGTGTGCTACCAGATTCTACTAGGCATGGTACGACACAAGTTCCGCAATGTGCTCCTGACTGAAGCGCAGGGTGTGTTTGTGCTGCAGCAGGGAGCAGGAGGAGGAGATGATCCTCTGGGCCCTGCCAGGAGGAAAGCTGGCAGCTTGTTCCTCTTCGCTCACGACTCCCGCAAATGGAGTGATCCGTCTCCCCTGCATCAGCTGCAAACACAAAAGATGATCTCCACGGAGGAAGAAGAATCTCTACAACTTCATCAAAACACGAGTTCAACTCTTCCTCGACCGGTGGGGTTGATCGAAGAGATCTACGGAACAGAGGTATGGAATGGGTTGGAGAAGGAGGAGAAAGAGAGAAAGGTGCTGAGCACCGGTGTTCTGATGGGGGGGATCAGACCCATGCGCAGCCTTGCAAATGCCATGGCCACAGAGGTGGTGAAAGTTGCTTTGAGGAGAAAAACTCGGGAACCCTTCCATGATGAAGCTCTCTTGAACTACCTCATCTTCAAAAGCTCTGTCTTGCGCCAGAAGGTGAAATCCCACTTGCATCTTATGGACATCAAGGAAATGCCCTTCCGTTTTCTTCTGCCAGGATCTCATGAATCAGATCACACTCGGCCCGATGCTGGAGCAGCGACCCACATTGAGTTTCATGCAAATGCTTGAGCCAGGATTATGATCATCAGCAAGTATCTCAATTGGACAGCTTTGAAACTAGGTGCTGGGAAGAAGAAGAAAAAAACAGATGCAGATTCCTCCACCTCTGCCTGCACATAGACATGTATCTGCAAAGAACTACTCCATGATTGCGGGATCAAGATCAGAAGTACAAATGGAGACTGTGACCTTGATCCTTTCGATACCATTTTGACACCAAGATAGTATGCCTGAGCTTAAGGCAATCTTGTCCTATTTTTGCACACATCTTTTCTCCTCATTTTTTATGTACAGAATTATCATCTCCCATGATGAAATAGATGATGCCTGGCTGCAGAAGCCAAGCATAAGTAAGAGTTATCATGCCACCCCCAGCCACCTCTTCTCTACAACAATCTCCCATGTATGAGGATGAGTCCTCACAAGGAGGCAGCAGTACATCTCCTCTGCTCATGTTAGGTACAGCTTTACAGCATCACCAGATTCTAAGGTGCAATTGGAGCAAATTTGCTAATCCAAATCATCTTCATGTGCAAGAAGCCTGATGCAAAGCTCCCGAGTTTTTTTCATTGGAGCACAGGTTACTGATTCACTCCCAGCAGAGCTGGAATTTATTGTGGGTTTTTCCATTGCAAAGTGGCAATCCAGCATGAGGTTATCAACTTGCTGCTCTCTCCTTCCTATACATAATTGATGGTTGCCACCGACAGTCAGTGTAACTAAGAGCAGCAGCTTCTCAACAGGACGATAGAGCTTCCCATAAAGAGATCTTGAGGATCGTTGAAGTTGTGGGTGTTCCTAAGAAGACTTCCCATCCTGGGTTATTCTCCATTACAGGACTGTCAAGAGAAGGTGAATGCATTGGGGGTTAAGCTGGCTTAATTAATGGAGTTTTCTCTCTGTTGAAAGGGGGCTCAACAGGAGCACAAGTTATACTAATTAGCAGTGATACAATAAGACTTCTAAGTAATGAGCATGATTGACAGGATTGCACATGCAGCTCAGAAATCGTTTATATCTTGATACCAAATAAAAGGGTTCCAAGATGATAAATAGTTGATCCCATCCTTTACTAGGATTTTTAGGGAGCTGATTCAAGTGTACAGTTACTGTGACGCTGCTGTTTTGGACTCTTCATCAATCTCATGCAAATTCTTTCTAGTACTACTATGCTGTGTGTCTGTGTTTACTGCGTTTTTTGTTCACAACAATTTGTCCACAGCAAGAACTTGTCGGTCTTATAGTTGATGTTGTGCCTCCCAGTGCCAGGGGAAGCTCAAATTTTTGAAGGTGTCCACAAGCTGTTATTGCCTCCAGAAACTTCTCCAAAAGCTTGCAGTGATTATTATCCCTGGTGGTTTCTAAAGAGACCCTCTAACAAAACCAGTAGATATATACACCAACAATGGATTATTTTTTTTCTCGTCAGATTTTGCTTTGTGTATATCAAGGACACGTTACGGAGCATCAGGTTCCAGCTATGTTTCATAACCTCAATGCAAATCCACAAGTGCAGAAGGAGGATGCTACAGATGGTGAACTCTATTGTTGTTGAAATCGAGACTTTGTGCTCAGAGGACTTTTAACCCATTTTGCTCACAAGACTTGGCCAGTTGACCCTCCATGCCACACAGACACTCACCAAACCCATCTTTGGCTTAAAGTTCAGATACAATTTATGCCTATTATAGGTGTAAGGTCCCTCCCACTCTTCTTAAGGACTAGGCAAAAAGAACTTGATTTGAACCTTCACCTCCTACACCTTGTGATCAACATATGTTTGAAGTTCATGATAACATTCACCTCATGCTTCACAAGCAGTGAAGTTCATGGGTGAGAGAAGCATTCTCAAAATGCCGGGGGGGTGGGGGGGGGGTGTGCTAGGACACAGCAAGTGAGCCAACCCACCATGGAAACTGGAACCCCAACACAAAACTGTTTTCCTGACCACTTACCATCCATCCAACATCCATCCACTCACTCAACAAGCAGCAAGGAGACCACCATCCATCCAACATCCATCCACTCACCCAACAAGCAGCAAGGAGACCACCATCCATCCAACATCCATCCACTCACCCAACAAGCAGCAAGGAGACCACCATCCATCCAGCATCCATCCATTCACTCAACAAACAGCAAGGAGACTACCATCCATCCAGCATCCATCCACTCACTCAACAAGCAGCAAGGAGACCACCATCCATCCATCCATCCGTCCATCCAGCAAGCACCCAGGAGCCCACCAACCAATCACTTCATGCTTAGGATGGATGGATGGATGGATGGATGGCTAATGGTGGGCTCTTGGGTGCTGGTTCACTTTGACCCGGCATTTTGAGAAGCTCCTGCCAAACTGGGGATGAGAACTGGGAAAACCAACTTTCAAGAAAAGCCCAAGGTTGTGAGCAATAGTGTTGTCTGTCGATTGCACGCCATCGCTACCTAGTAAGTTTTGGTGGCAGAAGCAAATGAAGTGATTGCAGCTGCAGTTGTGAAGAAATCATGACACTGGTGGCGGTGCTGCTGCGTCCCAAGATCTCCTCTGGACCACCCACACCTTCGTGGTTTCTCCCACATTACCGACGCTACTCTTCCTCTGTTCACTTTCAAGGTAACGGCGAATTAGGTACCCAGATTCATGCCCTGTTTTTGGTGACGGTTTTGTGAAGACTGTTTAGGACGTCGGAATTTGTGTGTGTGTGTGTGGTCTGGGGACTGGGGAAGAAGGAGTAGAGTAGAATTAGATGGTATTCGGGGAGAGATTTTGTCATAGAATTGGAAGGTATTTGATCTCAGAATGCTGGTGCTGCTGAGACTGTGGATGAGCCTCACTTTGGTTTCCAAGGGTTTCTTCCCTGAGGTTTTGTGGGACTGGGTTTTGGGAAGGTCTTAGGAAGTAGCTCAAATGCAGAAAGAATTGATTGACCCATGTGTGCGTGATGTTTTGTTGATGGTCTAAACATTCATGTTGTTTTCAAACTGCCCCTGCAACAAGAATCAATCCATCTCCCATTGAATCTTCCCTTGGAAATGGCAGTTGCTCATGGCAGAGGGAGAGAGGGTTTTACAAAAAGGTTGAAGGGAGGAAGTGCCAGCATGAGCAATATGTTGGTGCCAGTCCTTCAGTCCCACTCCCAGAGGGTGCTGCAGCTCAATGCACTGCCAGACCATCTTGTAGTGCTTGTGCATGGTATTCTGGGGAGGTATGACCCCTCTCTTTGCTGACAAACTGCCACTAGGCTATATCATGCTTTTGCACATCCTCAAAACCTAGAGGTCACATGAAGGCTCACAAGATTCTACTGCTGTTGCTGCATGCAGATTGTTAGAATGATCAGAAAGTAAGTACTGTTCTGTAAGGTTTACAGTCGCCTTTGAGTGATTCCATTTGTTTAACCCTATTGCAGGAAGCATGTGATGGCAGATCTGTTGCTAACTCTATCAAAGTATCATATGGCAGCTCAAGTGACTGGACATATGTGGAAAGAGAGCTCAAGTGTCGCCTTGGCAACAAATTTCGAATACATGGTAGTGTTTTGGTTTTAAACACTTATTTTCTGAGTTGAATTGATCATTGAAGATCAGGGAATCTTGCTATTTGAAACCATTGTATTGTTCATGATGTCTCTGGCTCCTTCTTATCCTGCAGCAATTGTGCAGCAAAGCTTGATGTCTTGCTTTCTGGTCAGCGAACTTTCTTACTCCAGTCGATGTTGGGACTGTCTTGTGGCAGCAAGTTCTGTGAATTCCTTTCTCCAAACATTTGCTGGCATTGACTTTGGTGGCAAACGCCTCGCTGATGAGGTAAAGCTCTCCTTGTTTTTATCATGCTGCACCATCCATAGCTGCTTGCTGGTTTTCATCTGAAGTTTGTTATTCAAGCTTCCAAGCAAAATAGTTATCATGCCTTTTTATTACGCAGGTTCGGCAAATTGTAGATGGGACTCCAAGCTTGACACGGATATCATTTGTAGCCCACTCACTCGGGGGCCTCTTTGCAAGGTATGCAATTGCAGCACTGTATACACCTCAAGTCGATTTGATTGAAGACATCGTCCTGCTTGGAGAACCACAGAGTCAAAGCCAGGAGCGTCCTGGGTTGCAGTGTCACCAGGAAGCCAAGGTGGCGGGCCTGGTTCCCGTCAACTTTGTAACACTTGCTAGCCCTCATTTGGGTGTGAGGGGGAAGAATCAGGTACATCATTCTATGAGGAGTTCTTGAATTTCAATTCTGGTGGTATTTGTTGAGCCAGTTGTAGCATTTTCACCTCAATGCACCTAGTAAGCAAGTTTTGCTAATGACTGTGCTACTGCTCCCACAGCTACCATTCCTCCTGGGGTTGCCACTTTTGGAAGAGATTGCAGTACCAATAGCACCCTTTGTGGTGGGGCAGACTGGAAAGCAGCTGTTTCTGACAGATAGAAAACCCAATGATCAGCCTCTTCTCTTGCAGATGGCCTCAGACTGCCCAGAAGGTCCCTTTATGTATGTATGTTCTAGGGCCTCATTCCTGATGTCTTGATACTGAGGACTCTCTTGGTGGTGAAAATTCCTAACCTAGACATCTGGTGTCACAGTCTGCTTGGCATTGAACCAAATATGTGTGGAACTCTGATATGACAGATCTGCACTTCGTTCTTTCAAGTCAAGAGTGGTGTATGCAAATGTCAACTATGATTGTATCCTCAATTGTTCACAAAGCTGAAGTTGGATGCTGTGGGTGAGACACAGAGCAAGTCAAAAGCGTAAATTATTTTTCATGGCATCTCCAGTTGTGTCTTTTATGTCTATTTCTGTGCTATCGTACTTTTGAATGTTGGTAAGCAAGAACCTTAGTTGACTGGCTACAGATGTGGTGGGATGGCGCACAGCTTCAATTCGGAGAGAGTCTGAACTCTCAAAGGTGTTTTTGGCAGTGCCTGCTTTTTGTTCATTCTCCAATTTGATGTTGGACTTTCTTCTGTCCTTCCTCTGGGACTTTGATTCTGAGATGAATTGCAAGTACTTGTTCTCATGTTGACAATGGACATACAATGTTAACAGCTGCCACAGAGCTCGTTGCGTGGTTACAAGCATGTTGTGAATGTGGCATATTGTCCAGCTGTGGAGAGTGAATCACTGAGTTTTGAGCAAGGGACTGCTCAAACAAAGGTGGCAGCTCAAATGGTTCCAAGCAGCACGAAAGCTGCAAGTTATCATGACATGCTTGAAGGTGTGAACTGTTTCCTCCTGACTTCACAGGTTTGGATTTGTAAAATCCATCTGAAATTCAAGTGATGTGTGTGCTTGAGGTGAGAAATTGAGCTTTGAGTGCATGCAGTAGGGATTCCTTTCTTTCCTTCACTCATTCAAAATTCAAACCAGATGGCTGTCATCCCCGATTCCACAACATTTTTGCAGCACACTTTAACCTGTCAACATTGCACTAACTGTTTTCTCCTCATGCTTTTGTGGTTTACAGAGGAAATGGTACGAGGCCTGCAGCAGGTAAGTTGGCAAAAAGTGGACGTGAGCTTCCACTCTGCACTTTGGCCATTCTTGGCACACAGTACCATACATGTAAGCTCCTTTGAACTCTGGCACTATATTGAATCCCTCTTTGATCTCCTCTCAGATCTATCTACATGATTTGGAGTGTGGGGCGTCTCAGAGGAGTTGATTGATCATGGATTGCAGGTGAAGCAAGAGTGGCTGCACTATGAGGGAGCTGGTGTGATTGCCCATGTTGCTGAGACCTTGAAGCAACAGGAGTCATGTGTGTCTTTGGAGGCAAGCTTGTGATGCAACAAACTAAGTGTGGTTTGTGCACACAGTGCCCTCATCTGGGATGTGGGAGCTGACAGGCATGAGGATTCATGAGCTGCACCCCCACCCACTTCTTCCTGCAAAATACAGTATCACTTGGGTTTTCTGCAGTCTAGGCAATCTCACTTTGTTGACCTTCCTGTTGTAGAGCTGCATAAAGCTGCAACTGCAAACAGGTTATGGATCCTACTACACATTCTTTGAATAATACACAAGAAGCCTCCATAAGATTCAAACTATTTGTTTCTTTTGATAGTTTACGTTCCATGTTGTGGAAGTGTTCAGCCTATTGTATACTAATTTGCACTCATCCAAGGCTGTGTTCAGCCTCTACATGTGATATCAACATGAGTTACACTGACCAGGGAACAATACTTAATAGGTTTAAGATGTTATTGGGTGTTATTGTATACACAAAACACAAGGTTTGCATTTGTAGGTGTTGGATGGATATATGTTGGACGTGGTTGTTTCTGTACGAGATTCTTCTCTTGGGTATTTGAAACGCTGTTTACATCAAAAGCTGGATGTTGAAATGTTTTGTTACATATTCATTCATACTTCTAATTGTTTACCTGCTCATGTCCAATGGAATATTGGACTAAATGTAGGAAATAGTCAATCTAAACTCCTAAAGCACTGGCCTTTATTTCCTTTGTTAATTGATGACCATTGTCAAGTAGAATGTTTCAAGAAATGGTTTGCAAGATGGAAGATTCTTTCATTCTGTAGACCATCCTCCTTGCCTTTTGTCTTTCCCTTTCACATAGAGTGCTTCAAGAAATGTTCCATGTGGAAGATTCCTTCCACTCCGCCCTCCTCGCCCTTTTTCTTTCCAGCTCTTCTTTGCTTCCAAAATCACTGAGTTGCTAAGGTGATCAATATATTCACTGAGTTGCTAATGTGACCAATGTAAGCCTGCACATGTGGAGCAGCCACCTGGAAACAACAGTGAAGCCACTGCAAAATAGGGGTGCTGCAACTCAGGGCGGGAGGGGGAACATATAGACAGACTGGAAAGAAATAAAAAAGGAAAAGATGGAGAAAATAGAAGGCCAGTTCTTTGCTCATGAGAAGAGTTGCCCTCTCAATCCTTCCCCATTTCTCAATGTACATCAATTGGGTACCACCCACATGCCTGGGCAGCTCAAAACAGTGAGCTATTCTCCTATACACATCTTCTCAAGCTTAATGACGATGTTCTGAATATTCAAGCAGAAATTCATAAGAAACCACCTGATTTTTAGAATACACAAAAGCAATACATCCATCATTGCCTGAAGTTCAAACCTTACTAGAAATCATCTGATAGTAATTTAGTACAAAGCATCTTCACAGTAGAGAACAAGAGTGATTATGAATAAAACTCATTTTTTATTGTCATTTCAAAGAAATTGGAGCTCAAGTCCACCTAATATCTGAATGATTCAGCAACTCATGCTGATTGAAAAACGGTTTATGGCCATGGAAAAACAATTCTAAAATTTAAGAAAAAGGGCAATCTCAGGAAAATGCCCAATTGCTCAAGATTTGACACTTCAGAGTTATATCCTCAAATAACCTGTTGATAAGATGAGATGCTACCTTCACTGGGGATTGACCTGAATAAAAACCAACTACCTCCTAACTCTGTCGCAAGTCTGGCTTTCAGTTATCTATCAAGCTCATATGTCAGGGAATATCTCTGTAAAAAGGAACTTTGAAAATCAATGGAGAATGGTAGATAGTAGTACAAGGTATTTTACAAGAACCAGTGTTAGAAAGTCAAACCTGAAATGGGTTTGGAGCAAAGTGGAAGAATAATCTCTTCAGTATCCCTGCATCAGGCACTATAGGTTCATCTTTCGTGGCATCCTGTGAGCAATCTCTATTTCTGTCTTATGATAATTGCTGGTAGAAAGTATGGTCATGGGAAGACAAGTGTGAAAGATCCAATGAGGGATAAGTATGTAAAATCACAGTACAAGGCCACTTCAGATTCTGAAACCTTGTTGCAGTCAATATCTGTGATGTCAAGATCTTGGAAATATGGCTTCTGGATTATCAATGCTGAAGAGATGTAGCCTTATACCCTTCTTGTGTTTGGAGCTGCCACAACATCCTGTGGCCTGGATTTGACTGCAAGAACAAGCAGGGTTGCTTCATGTGTGTCAGCACTGGAGTACTTCCATCCCTACCTCCCTTCATGAAGATCCTCTGATATTATGGAAGTTCTTGGTAGAATATCATTCTCGATGCCCATCACACCTGAAAATGGCCCTGATGAGAATGTGGACGATGAGCCTTCAGATCCAAAGGTAGTTAAGGTAGGTCTATGCATTTGTACAGTGGTGGCAAAGGAACTCTTTGAGGCACTGAGAGATGTCGAGGTCTCCACACTTCCTTCTTTCTCCCCTTCACTGCTCATGCCTCTTTCAACTTCACTGCTGGTTCCATATTCGTGCAGTTGGCACACTAGTTTGAGAGAGTGGACCACTTCTCCCATAGTGGGCCGCTGACTCCATTCAGGTGCCACACATGCTGCAGCAATGGTGGCTGCCTGGATGAAGTCCTCTAGAGGGTACTTGTTTCCTAAGGAAGGATCTGCAAGCTCATGCAGTCTATGTCTCTCATTAAACAGAGGTCGTGCCTACACAAGTCGATCAAAGGATGGTTATAAGACACAGACAGCACTTCATATCTGCTTCATGTTGAAGCTATATGAAATTGTAGATGGCAGAAAATCTTAGTTACTTACAAGCAGTGCGTACTATCCTCAATAAAAAATTTCTTCTTCTGGAATCCTGTATTTTGAGCAAGCCACATAGACTTGCACTGGGGTTCAACCAGGCTTGGTTCCCCATTCATGAACCAGCACCTGCAATATTCTGAGTCAACTGCAATTTTTTGCTCAGCAACCACTATCTATACAACTTGATCATATTGCATAGCTATGGTTTCCAACAAACCCCAGGACAAAGGTTTTGAACTTACCCAGGCTGTTATGTTCTCATGCCCAGCTGGTTGGGTGTAATCAACTGGCTTTCTCCCAGAAAGGAGCTCAAGCAACACAACACCATAGCTGTACACATCACTCTTCACCAATAGGTGTCCAGTCATTGCATACTCTGGAGCCACATACCTGGCAGAAAAAGTCACAGCCATACCTCAACCACATGGATACATGCTGGCTTCTAGTGCATATTGGAATGCCGCTCAGAAGATGGAACATGTAGCTAATTCACTAAACAGCAGGATGCCTGAAGCACAGAGCTCCCAGTCAGTTACAAAATCTCTGGCCTGAAGACAACTAAGTTATACATGTATCCAATAACATGTAAGGCATGGAAGAGTGGATGAGGATGTTAAAAAGTACCCAAAAGTTCCCATTACACGAGTTGATACATAGTCTCGTTGACGTTCAGGAGCTAATCTTGCAAGGCCAAAATCTGCCACTTTTGGGTTAAAATTGTCCTCCAGCAAGATATTGGATGCTTTGAAGTCTCTGTGAATGACACAAGGCTGTGAGTCTTCATGCAAGTAAGCTAGTCCACGTGCTGCACCTAGTGCAATCTTCATGCGTGTGTTCCAATCCAGTGGGCCATGTGCTCGGCCCAAAGGCCCTGTCCACCCAACACCAATTTTGCAATCTACTAGTCAAATTCCATCCAGACACAATCCATGCAACCTCATGGAATAGCAGATCAAGAGCAAGCAGCCACAAATCTAGCTACAACCAATCTCAGCAAGAATAATAGATCTCATACCATGCAGCCAAGCCTCCAAGCTTCCATTTGGAACCAACTCATAGCACAAGAGTTGCTGAAGAGGTTCAAGGGAGCAATAATAACCAAGCAATTTGACCAAGTTGTGGTGGTGCAGCCTACTCAACATCTCAACCTCAACCAAGAATTCTTTGTCTCCCTGGTTCCCACCACTTATCAGCCTTTTGATTGCTACTTCTGTCCCATCCTTCAGGACACCTCGATAAACTTTACCAAAGCCTCCTTCTCCAATGTAGAGCGATGGAGAGAAATCATTGGTTGCTTCTTGCAATTCCTTCAAAGAGAACTGTACAGTATTTGAAGGATGAGGTAGTGACTTCTGGTGTGTTGTGATCATTCTGGTGGTGAGAGATATTTCTGTAGGCATTGGCACTGTAGTCATTGCAACAGGGTGGCCATCATATTACACCTAAACCAGTCTGTATTTGACCACCAACAAAAATGCATTCATAATACTTGTCATGAGGTTCAGGGGTTGTCACATTGATTCCATTTGTCCCATCAAAGGGTTGGCACAAGGCATTAAGTGATCACAAAGGTGCAAAATGGAGGCTCAAAAAGAGAAGGCAGGGAGAGAAGAACCTTTATTAGCAGCCTCAGGATTCTTGACATCATCCTTTGTCTTCTTCATGATGCATCTCCAGATTGAAAAAGAGAGGACAAGAAAAAGTATTGCAGTACCCCCACCAATACCAATAATGAACCACATTCTCTCATGAGTTCTCTTGCCAGAGGGCAAAGGACCCCCATCTGTTGGTATTCCACCTTGCGAGGAGGAATGTGGGGCTGATGGAGCCTCGATGGGACCAAAGAGAGGACCAGCTGCAAATGCAGGGTGCAGCTCAGTCTCTCTAATTCCACTCTCCTGGCACTGGTCTAGCGGTCAACAAATTGAAAACATGGTACCATCTTTGGGCAACAGCAGATCAGTCTCAACTATGAATGGATTAGAAGTTATCGGAAGAATTTCAAAGCCTGCCCTGTTGAAGTGTGCATGAACCTAAGCCAGATTTGGAAGTGCAACCAAATTGCCTGTTTCAACAATCAGGAGAAATGTATCTAATGCTTGCCTGGGGATAGTGGAGGAGGCATAAATGCTGTGATATTGACAACAGTATAACTGCCAAACAAGGTGCTGCTGAAGTGTACCGAATGTGTCATAAGCGACGAATTAATCACCCTGATTTCATCAGGTGAAAAGCTTAAACCCACAAGGGGCCCAATGTCCACTGACATGTCTAGGGTGAAGTTTGTGCCAAACTGGAAAGCCTGGATTTGGACCTGTACATCCTTTAGATCCAGCTGGGAGGCCAACTCGTGCTGGAACAGAGAAGTCAAATTTGTGAAAGCACTTGAGGTATTCTCCATTTGGAAAGCAACCTCAATTGGATACACACACTGGCAGGCTGAGTTTGATGAATCTGGTAGGACCATCATGTTGGCAGTGCAGCATCCTGGATGGGAAAGAAGGAAAAAAAAAGTCCCACGTAAGGACCTCACTCAGCACTTAGGAGGCAGATTCTGCCTGTTTATGAAGCTTGAGTCCAGGAAGCAGACACCTCAACAAAAACATGAGTTCAGACAGAGATTATGCTTTTAGAACCTCTGCAGTAAACCTAATGGTGTGATACAGCAAATTCTCTACATCTAGACCTTAATCTCCCAGAATTGAAGCTGATAGCGTGGATGGATGCCATACCTGGAAGTGGTGCAAGCCCCAGGAGAGGAGGTAGATTCATATTTACAGGTGATGACAGTACATTAGCAGGAGGAGGAGATGGTGCGGTCGTTGGGGGACATGGACCAAGTACAAGAGCTGGAGGAGAAGCAGTTGGAACTAAGGAGGCAGGTGGAAGCTCTGCAGAGGAATGGGAGGTTGTGGGAGGTGATCCGGACTGTAATGATGGAAGCATTGCAGGTGGGGATGGTGGTAGTGGGAGCACAGAGGCAGAAGAAGGTGGAGATGAAACTGCAGAGGCTGGTACAGAGTACACTGGAAGGACGAGGGTACTCAAGGACACTGGGAGAAAGGCTACAGCTGGAGCCAAGAAAGGTGGAGTTGCAGAAATTGCCGACAAGTACATTGCACGACCCCTGTGGGTAGAGAGCAAATGGGAAGAAGAATGGTCAGGAGAAGCCACCAGGGATTGTGATAGTGATGAAAAAGTTGTTGCAGAGTGAGAAGAGATGGGTATCTCAAAAACCTGTCTATTACCCTTTGTGACAGACACTGCAAGATTCCCACCAGCAATTGTTGATTAGCAATTGTGATCCGATTCTATCTCAGATCCATCACCAAATGCATGCATGGACTCCCTACAATGCCAGTTCTCTCACGGGTTGGATCAGGTGTAGTCCCAACAATCCAAATCTCTCATCGAAACTTTCTTGACATGCATACAGACGACATATACACAAACCTGTCAATGAAGCCGAAGAAGAAAGGTGACGTCCCCCGTATGCTTGCAGGCCCAGGAAGGCGAACCAGATTGCGGCACACAGCAGCAGAAGCCACAGGTTGCGGCGACCCGGCCACCTAGTAGACATATCTGCTACGCAGCATCTACCAGAAAAAATTGTCAACAACCCACGCGCGTCGCTGCTGGCTTGTCCAAGGGGTCATTGCATCTTCGCCCATCAACACCGCCACGTCTTCCACTACAACACCACCCTGTTCGAGTCCGCATTTTTCCGTCAGGAAAGAAGCCGTCGCCCGAGCCATGGTTCCTCCCGGCACCGGCACCCCAAAAATAACATTCCTCGTGAACGCCATCTGGTGTTGACAATGCAAATCTACTCGTATGCTCCTTCCCGCAAGTAACTCCTCGCCTCCTCCTCCTCTTCACAATGCAAGTCTTCCTCATCCCCGCAATTGCTGCACCTCCCAAAATTTAGATGCTGAACCCAATGAACTGAAAACAAATCAACTTCAACAAGCTAGTCCTGAAACCCACTTATGAGCCCTCTTCTTCCTCTTGTTCTTCTCCATCGAATCTGTGTGCAGTCCTGAGCAGTCTGCCAATGTGAGAATCCAAACATAAACTTCTACTACTACCACCACCACCACCATTGCTGGCTGAAGCTAAGTGTTCATATGGTATCATTGAACGGATCGGCAGCAACAACAGCAGCCGCACCAGCAGTATGGTAGTAGTGATTCAAACATGCTAGCAAACTCACAGCTGCAGATGGCTCACTCTGCAACACGAGTTCAAGCCCACCGCTCACCTTGTCTCCACTTACTTGCCTAGACTCTCATTCAACAAACAATAAGGAACAACAACAACAGGAGGTGCTTACTACACACCCAAAAACAGTAAACACCAGTTTTACAACACCAGGAAGAGAGGTCAGGCAGAGGAAGAGGAGCTGCTGATACAAACACATGCATAGCGTGAAGATCTGGCAGTCACCCACAAGAAGAAGAAGAAGAAGAAGAAACAAGAAGAAACAAGAGCGCGGAATAACAAAGGGACTGGTTCCGATTGCAAGGGACTGGAACCGCCGGACTGGTTCCAACAAACTGATCGCAAGGGACTGGTTCCACAACCGAAGGCAAGGACTGGTTCTCGTGGTTTTTACGTCGCCGACAAATTGTGTTTTTCTTTTTTGGCGAAACAAAATTTAAAAATGGCAAAAAATAGTACCACTACCTAAGTACCTACCTATACATTTTCTGCTACACTTTTAAGCTTTTGAAAAAGGAGAGGTGGAGAGGGGCCATGCCTTACAACTTCCTCGTGATAGTGTTATACATAATAATACTCTTTCTCTCTCTCTCTCTTGTGTCAGTAACCAAGTACAAATAATTATTATGGGTGACACAAATTATATATATATATATATATATATATATATATATATATATATATATATATATATATATATATATATATATATATTCTCACATTCTCCATGGTTAAATAGTTTACATATGTACTAAATTTTTTAATTTTTTGAGAAGCAATAAATAAAAATATTATTAATTAATTAATTAATTAATTTATTGGACTTGCCTACCAAGGCCCTTAAGGATATTGTATTTTAGATTCATTATAGAGTATAGTAGCTTAAGGGGATTTTGGCCCCTAGGTAATAATAATAATAATAATAGGTCTATTTTTATATGAGGATTTTTTTAAAAGATGATATTTTGGCTAGGTTGTGTTGAAACTTGAGATTAGTTATATAATAGAGTTATAATAATATCTTGAAGGATTTTGGTTCCTTTTAGAGGATTTTATTTGAAGACTACATTTTGGCATTGTGAAATATTTTGAATTATTTATAATTTGTCACTACTACTAATAAATTATATTATTTTGTAGACATGTTGAAAATCATCATAATTATCATAATTAGGCTACACTCTGAATAATTTCACTTACTCACATCACAATAATTACAACATAGTTGAAATTGTTACAAAAATGTTAGATATTTGTGCATTATTATTCCTCTGTAAAATGAAAAGAAAGAAGCATATATATAATAAAAAGCTCCAAATTCTTTGTTAAAAGCTGGCTGGCAATTTGCAGGTTTGTTGCATGGGGCCACATGCAAAAAAGCATGCAACATTTAAATACTAGCTCACTGAGGCAGTTACTCTTAAAAAATAAAATTTCCAGAGTTTTTTTAATAAAACTTTTACTCTAAAATTTATTTATTTATTTTAATAAATAAAAATAATTTAATTAATTAATTATTATCAGAGCATTTACATTCCAATTTACTGAATCCAAAACTTCTCAAACTAATTCAAGGTTCCCATTCTAACAATCTCATGGGTCACACATGCTTTAGGCACAGGCCTATTCCACAGACCATGTATATGTGTATATTTTCTACACTAATATTATACCTTACCCTAAGGTCAGTTTCGTCATTAAATAATCCTTGAAATAGTGAAATGAAATTTTGTGAAAATATGAAGTTGTCATGTTGAAAATCATCATAATTATCTTAAGCTACATTCTGAATAATTTCACTATTCATAATCACAATATTATAGTAAATTATGGAAAAAATATATTTTCAAAATTTTAAAAAGAAATATTTTTTGAAAATATATATATATTGATTTTGTCAATGTGGAAACTGACCCTCAGTTACGATAATAACCAATGTTTGTATACATATGTATAGGCTTAGCAATAATACCTCCCCAGTTCCAAAGTCTTTGGATCTCATCAATGAAATGAAAGGATGGGAAGAACTAAATTGAAACCTCCAGTGAATGGCCGGGGTAAACCAGCTCCCACATTCGTATCTTTGGCTTTTTGAATGGCCATATTAAGCTCAAAAATTGTTAGATTTGAACTCAGAGACCCTGGTTTTGTCTAAGCATTGGTGGTATATTTGTAATATTTAGAAATAATATGTGAATGAATATTGGGATTTGTACCAAGGTACTCAACATTAATATCCAACATTTTTAAATGGAGGATATCATAGTCAACAATTGATCAAGACACATGGTTATAAATCTTCTTTTCTCAAACTTTTAACCCGATGTCATAATTGACTTTTGTGAATGAAACTTTTTTATTAAAATCAGAGCATTTTTGTTTGTTTTTCAAGTATTTTCATGGCATTAAAATTGAACTCTAAAGGTTGATTCACACCAAGGGATAGTTTGTCCTAATTATTAGTGAACACCCATTTACATCTACAAATACTTGTTAGAGCCACATTCACATCGACACCAAAAAGCCCACTTTACCTTACTAAGGATCATTAAATCAAGCAAAGTTTCATTCACACATTAAATTAAGTACATCCTACTTATTGAACAACTACTATTGTTGTCTAGAATGCACATCATTGATAACAAATCAACAAAAAGAAACTTATCATTGCAAGGAGCTTTTAGTTTCCTTTTGTAGGTTGATTTTTCTAGCTTTGGATGTTCCTATAGAGGCTTCTTCTTCAAGTCACATTTTGCTCCATGTTTGATCATTGTTAATATCTTCATTTGCAACATTTACAATGTTTTGAAAGTTTGTAGGAAGTCCAACAAATGATGATCATCATTAACAACATCTTCATTTGCAACATTTACAATGTTTTGAAAGTTTGTACAAAGTCCAACAAATGTTTGATCATCATTAACAACATCTTCATTTGCAACATTTATAATGTTTTGAAAGTTTGTACAAAGTCCAACAAATGTTTGATCATCATTAACAACATCTTCATTTGCAACGTTTACAATGTTTTGAAAGTTTGTACGAAGTCCAACAAATGTTTGATCATCATTAAGAACATCTTCATTTGCAACGTTTACAATATTTTGAAAGTTTGTACAAAGTCCAACAAATGTTTGATCATCATTAACAACATCTTCATTTGCAACATTTACAATGTTTTGAAAGTTTGTAAGAAGTCCACTTTGTGGCTCTCCTTATTAAGCATGTATGTTTTGGAGAATGCATGTGTGTTATGCTTCATCAAGCACCTTCATTCAAACTTTGCACTTGTGTCTTCCTTTTTATTTCATTGCAATAGGGTTTTATGCAATGTTCATTAACATCTCATAGTGTTTTTTTTTGTTTACTACTACAATGCCTTCATTGATGTTTCATACTCAAACTTCATCAACATGTGTGTGTTCTTGTGCAATGTTCATTAACTTGTGTACATCAATGTGCATGCATATTCTTACACAATGTTCTTACACCTTTTACTACAAAATGACCTATGAACTTGTGCCATAATTTGAAGTCATCATCATGTAGTTGAATTGTGATGGAGTGACACAAGGTTTCTTCACAATGGAATGACACAAAACTTTTTCACAATGGAACAACTAAGCTTCACAATGGAATGATGGAAATGCTAGGTTACTGTTGTAGTTTTGAAATTGTTAATCTAGCCTTATTGATAATAGATTGAAAGAGCAAGAATCTTAAATTTTGGTGTGATTCTATGATTAGTTTTTTCTCTTAACATTTTTCTATCACATAACATTAATCCTTATGTTAGCATGCCATATAAGTAAGACATGTCACATATCTACTTGCGAGTAACACCATATGTGAACTAAGTTATCATAATTTTGATTTAAGTATATTAATACCTTTAAATGTGAAAGCACCTTAAGCACATCTTCAAGTAAGATTCATTTAGGACAAAGTTTCTTTGCTTTATTTTTAAATTAAAATTTTATTAGCATGAGTTCAAGCTTGAATGCACTTTTAAAATGGGCATTAATTTGACATGTTTGTTGTTAATTTGCTGCACACAATTATGTGTTAATGTATTTTTTGTATCACATTTTTTTCAAGCTTTAATTTTTTTATTTAATTATTATCTACCAAGAGAAAAATTATTATGACTAGTACAAAACTTTTTTTCGTTTTGTCTTTTGTGATGAAATTTTAGTCAATTCAACAAGTGGAATATGGTTAATTGATTATTAGAAACGTAAAACTTCCAACAAAAATCATGGACATCAAACCAAAATCGATATTCACCTTAATGAAGTTACAATACTAAGTTAGTAAAACAACATAATGTCCAAATGAGTTTTATGAACAAAATGACATTGAGTTTGAATCAAACCAAATCGAATATGGCCTATCTTTGGGTGTGTTGCTTATGTTACAAAGAAAAAACCTCTTTTGTAAACAATCTTTAAAATTTGTTGAGTATAGATCTCAAAATTACCAATGACCTTTCATTCAAAGTTGACATTCTTGCATTTCCGCTTACCACCTCTTTTAACACCTTTGATATGAAAAATTGTAACCACCTCCATCAATTTCTTACCTACAAGTCAATTATATTACATTATCATTATCAAAATACAATAACAAAATTACATGGAACAAAATTTACATGAATTTGATATACTAATCACCTAGGTCATAAGTAATTATGCGTAAGTCCTTAGCGCTTGCCAATGGAAGTTTTCTTTGTTCACTCACTTTTGCTTGTGATGGTGTTAACCAATATAACCTAAGGTGTTGCTTTCTCTAACTTACTTTGCTTCACATGGGTGCAAACAAGGTAAAGTAAATGGCTCAGTGTTCTGTGTCAAAAAAAATTACATGTAGCCATGAAAAAGTTTTATTGTATTGAAAGTATAATTTGTTTTGTACAATAATTAACATGATGATAATCTTTCATTTTATATTTTAAATGTTGAAAAATCCCATCTTGAAATTTTTAATATGAAGTAGGTTTGAACACCATTTTGACATATTTTCAACCTACTTTTATAATACCAAAGTTGTTCAAACTTTGTATCCAACTTCCTATAAACTATGGTTTTATTTTTTTTATTCAAGATATTTTGAATTTACTTTCTTGTGTCCATATCAAAAACTATGAACCATTTTTAAATTGGATTTTGGGAGAACTACTTTTTTTGTCTACTTTACCTTGTTGATACCCACATGGTCTTTGAAAGATGAATTAGATGCACCTAATCACCAAGTTTTTATTCTCCTTGGTAATTATAAAATCACATGTGGGATGAATAGTTGGTATGGTATGAATTTAAGGAAAACTATGTCCCTTGTCCACACACTGATTTGGCAATTAATCAATTGGCATCTTGAGTCCAAGTTCTTGCCTTGAAGTACACCCAATTGCTTAATTTCAATTCAACCAAATGATGAACAGTAATCTACAAGTGCTTTTCATCATTCATTACATAATTAGGGATTGCAAATTCTATAATCCTTCCCGTTTGAAACTTTACAAATCACTAAAATAATTAGAAATGATCTTAGATTCTAAAGATCAGTTTAAAAACTTGCCATTCCCATACTCCCTTCAACATTTGCTTGTGTAATCACATCTTCTTTTCTCACCTTTGAATTAGATGCACCTACTCTTACACATGTTAATTGTTTCATAAAAACATTCAGTTCTTCCATCATGGCTAAAAATGTGTAATTTTGTAGCCTTCAACCAACTTGTTGGTTGTGCTTTTCATTTTTTCATGGTTTCCTTTGATTGAGTCTACATGAACTTTTAGAAGTTGCCATAGAAAATGAAGAGGCAAAAGTTTGTTCAAGATACAAGTCAAGTTGAAGGAAGGGTAGTTGTATTCTCAAAGAACCTTATAGAATTGACACCATTTCACTAGACGAAAAATGTAGATTTAAAATTGTTGTCTATGACTATTTTGTAGTTGCAAATGACAAGTCACTTCAACAAACACCCCTATCTCTTAAAAATAAATGATAGCCCAACCAACATAATGACATGAACATGTGTGTAACCTAACAACACAAAGTGTGAATGAATTTTTTCATATAACTTGAATTCTCACTCTTGTAATTCTCACTTGAAAATTATAACAAAAATTCAAAAGTTAACAATGTGGCCTTCCTTCTTCACTAATGGCACAACATTCCACCACATGTGGGTTACAATAATGGTTACTTATTAGCACAAATGCCAAGTTGTTGAAATTTGACCAAAATTGATTTGATGCACACCACCTTTCACATTTTGTAAAACCTTCCAATGTTTTTATTTAATTTTTTTCTCCAAATGGATTGAAATCTCCCATGCAAGTAGTGCTCCTTTCCAAGAACCTAATGGCACAAAAGTCACACCAAATCAACATCATGTGTGAGAAATATGATTTTCCAAAATAATCCCCCAAAAATGTTTTTTTTCCTCACATCACTTCATGTCATGATGTGAATGATGTGGCTCATGATGAATGATGTGTTCAATTATGGGCACCTATTAACCTTTTTAAATCAAAAAAATTGTTATATGGTCACCAACCCTTATTTAGGTTCAGCTCACAAAGGAGTTTTTGAACCAAAGACAATCCAAAAAATAGTAAATTTGTCTACAAAACCTTTTCAACTCAAGAAGCAAACCAAGAAAGCCTCCCCAATTACAACTTTTACCCAATTGCAGGTTTTTGGAGTGTTTACATAAAAATGAACTTAAAAACTACAAACACACTAAAGCAAAATGAAACCTTCACAACATTTGTCATACAAAATCTCATGCAAAACACACAACCTAAACCAAAACTGATCCTTGAACAAACTAAATCTAGTTGTAGCACAACGTAACTAGATCAGATTTTTGATAATTCATAACACAATTCACTTGCAAATAACAAGAACCCAAACCCAAAAACACACAAACAAAATCCACCCAACAATATGCACAAACAAAACTTATATAAAAACATAAAAAACCAACAACAAAAAGACACGTGTGTTATGAAACCTCAAGTCACCAAAAGTGATTTGAGAACACATAACTTGAGAATATATTCAATACATGAAATAACTCAAATCTGGTGCACATTAATTTAAAAGTTAAAACATACTTAGATATACTAAATTAAATAGTGCTAGTAATTGAAAAAACTGAAGCACTATTTTAGAGTATAAGATGCCCCTAAATGGCAGCCCTTAGTGTGAATTCTGCCTCTAGAGTGAGCACCTTTATGGCTCTGTCATAAAGGGTTCACCTTAAAGCTTTACTAGGGTACAGATTGCATCCTCAGGGGCACATTCTGTAGTATGTAAGGGGCTCGTCCAATGGCTTTCTGGGAGCCAGAATAGATAGTATATATATAACCTGTTATTTAGTACATTATGGTCTGGGGTGGCGGATTATGTCGTTTTGGTGCCTACATTATGTGACATAATCTTCCGGTGATGATCCATTCATCATGCACTCATAATAGTGACCCAAATGTTGACATAATGGCATGTAATGGGCAGGGGCTTGACCAAATGTGATCATCAAAATATGATCTTGGTAACCAGTGATGCACCTTGTGCATTAGGCACTCTACATGTGATCAGTTCTGGACCGGTTGGTTGGGAGGAGGATATACTTCCTCTGAATTGGTGGTTTTCTAGTTACCAGTATTAATCATGAAAGTCAAGTGTGTGATGCA
>Ga0209611_10002411_pt1 | contig 32892 bp, 21 predicted proteins | sample S1TSphgellanicum_3_FD_187693 | JGI IMG/M metagenome (GOLD analysis project Ga0209611, IMG submission 187693) | Host-associated microbial communities from peat moss isolated from Minnesota, USA - S1T2_Fc - Sphagnum magellanicum MG (SPAdes) (version 2) | ecosystem: Host-associated > Plants > Peat... | reverse complement strand
ACGGGTGCATGATGCACCAGGTTCACACTAGTAAGTAAGAGAAAGGAAAAGGAGAAAAAAAAAGTTGCTAGAAGAATTGATAATTGATGTTGCTCACACGTTAACCTTTTTACCAAAGCCATAGACTATTAGAGTTGGTGTCAAGGCAAGATTGAAAATTGAAGGTCCATGCCACACTCCCCCATCACCATAACTTTGAGTGTCATCATGATACTACTACAAGTGAAATTGGAGCATGTTCAATTGTTGCAACTTTTTAAGTTCCAATTTCTCTTCATGTTCTATTCTTTCCCAAAAAATTGTAAACAAAGTGCATGCACTCAAATGGAGGATTGATTTTTTGTGTGTTTGCAAACGAAAGAACAAACTTGTGGTCAAATGATTTTCAAGGTTTGAACTATTTTGAACACTACATAAAATTTCTCAAATATTAAAGATGCTTTGGAAATATAATATAAATTAAGTCAATAGAAAGTGTTGTGTGTGAAACAATGATTTTGTGTCTTTCATTGATTAAGGAACTAAATACTTACTTAAAAAGGATTTACAATAATCTCACAAGTTGTTTCCAGGTTCAAATGATGCCCAAGGTCATGCTAAACATAACCTAGCATTAGGAGAGGTAATACACCTTCTGATGCGTCCCCTCCACTTGCCATTCACATTCACCAAGCATAACCTTCCAGCCATCCTTTCGGGGTGTACATCATCCGGATAGGATGTTGCACATAAGTTTTAGTCCATCGGGAGGAGGGTTGCATGACCTTTTCATCCATCAACAGGAGGGTTATGTTGTTGCCCTTGAACCTCGGAACTGTAGGTTATGTCTAGTAACTGGCCTGAGGCAGTCGATTATAAGCTATTTCCGGGAACTGGCGACATCTTGCCGGTGACCGAATCCATAACCCACGATGGGACTGTGAGATCACCTGTGCACAACCATACCACAAACCATAATCGTACCTGGTTATCTACCCCGGCACTGTAACTGAACCCCTAACCCTAACTGAGTTGCAGTAGCGAGCGCACAGCGGCGCCGTTTCTTGAGTGTCTCGTGTGTGTTTGTCGCCCGTTTTCTGTCTGCACGGTTGTGTAAGGGTTTTGACTCTTTTTTTGTTTTTGGCGGCGGGAACTAGAAAGTTAGTCTGCGTGATCAAGGTGAGTGCAAAGAAGAGTTGGCACGCCGGGTTTGAGTGGAAAAACATGATCTACGATGTGAATTCGGCGCTGTTTCGCTCCTTTCTGAGTCAGAAGGGCGCAGGAGACAAGAGGAAGATGGAGGAGCAGAAGCCCAGCAGCCAGAAGCCCAAGGCCAACGAGAACAAACCCGTGATGAATGAATAATGTTTTTGTAGAAGGGCTTCCGGAGGGCTCCTAATTGATGGAGAAGGCATGGAGAAAAAGATTCTTGTTCTTGTTTGTCTACTTGTGGAGCTTGAAAATGAGGTGACACTCGTTTTCAATGTTCCCCGTGAGTGAATGTGGATCAAGTTCTTCTTTTATCACTATGTCAGACGATTACAAAGTTTTGAAAGCATGACCTTATGCTCGACATCAATGTCATCTCTTTGTGTAACTGGATGTTCTTCAGTCTGTAGTTGAGACACTTCTGTTGTCATTTTGAGATGCATTCTACTGGCCACAGTACCGAAGGATTTCTTCTTTGTTGAAGTTCCTATAGGAGCATGTGTGATATGATAATTCATACTGATTGGGAGAAGATTGTTGTATGCTCGAACTCATTGAAGCAAAGGAGTTGCTGAAAGATGAAGCGTTTTTACTACACCATGAGTGGGAATGCTGTGAGGAAAGTAGAATCTACACTCAGTGCAACTAAATGAAAGGATAACTTCTGGCACTCTGCAACAGCCATTATGTGCTTTTCATTGTCTCATTACATCAAGCTTGGGAACTATGGTAAATTTGTTTCATTGTTTTCTAGTTAAGATGTTTTTTGGTTCTCCAAGCCACTCATCCAGAGCAGTGTGGTAATGATCAAAGAAATGAATTGCAGTGGTGATTTGGAATGACATTTGTGTGCCTTTTATGCAGGATGCATTGACGCTTCTATACATGCACACTCAATCCTACTAAAAGATTTTAAAGAATAGATTCTAAGATAAGGATGCTCTAGTTGAAGGCTTCCTGCATTCCTTCATGCAGCACTCATTGAATTCAATGTGCATGTCCCAGTATTGGATTGCCATAGTGTTGAGTAATTTAGAAACTGTATTGTAGCTCCACCATTCGAAGGAGAATTTGTGGTGGCAATAGTAGGATCTGATTGTTAACTAGGATGTGTAGCCCACCCATGTCATATTGGACATAAACCATACAAGCTTGCTTCTGAGATTATATAGCTTACTCATATCACACAAGCAAAGGTTGATCTAGTTTGGAGTTCTCATGAAAGACACCAGACTGATCATGCCATTTTGTCATCTAATGAACATTTTACAAAATCAATGCAATGTATTTGTGCTTTCCACTCACAACCATTTAACCCATAAAATAATCCCTGAAACAGAATGAAGGGAAGAGTGCTTACTGTCTGACTGCTGTGGAGTTGAAGAGAAGTTTCCAGAACCTCATAGCTGTTGTTAGTGAGACAGGGACCAAGCCAGAGATGATTCTTTCTGGGTTCCCAATTTCCTGAGTTGTGGCATCCGGCCTGTTAGTGAGATGAACCATTGGTCATGCAATCACTTGCATAGGGCCTTGCTTTGCAATGTCAAATTTAACACACTGCTTCTGAGACTCATGAAGATGAGTGCAACTTATGCACAATAGAACATAAAAGAGTCCAACAACTTACCACCAGACAGGAGATAGAGTAATGGCATGTCTGTAATTGGGGATCTCAATATACAATGCAAAGTAGTATTCCTCTGCAAGCCCAAAAAAAAAGCACACTGAAAAAAGAAATGTGAAGGATTCAAGTAAAGAGACCAGAGTTGATCCCCTCTAGACTTTTGACTAACCTAAATTTACTGGAGGGACTTCTCTGAGTTACCTATAAAAATGCAAGACTTCCACAAGGAGTTGCCTATAGAAATCCTGCAGCCTCTGTATTTTGGCCAATGTATTAGACCAATGTCAAAAATTCTAAGTATCATTATCAGCCTCCAATTCACCAACCTCTGCCAAGGCTCTGTGAAGTCCCACCTCGTGCTCAGTGGCAATGTTCTTGATGTGCTCCAGTTTCTCCATGCTCTCTTCTTGCTCCAGTGCATCAGTAGCCTCCTTTGAGAAAGGACAGCAATCCAGAATCTCTACGCTGTTAGACCCCTTTCTTGCAACCAGCCCAATGTCAAGATGGGGCATGCCGGCAGCAGCCCAAGGTCTAGCTTGTTGTTGTGGGCTGGACATGGTTTGCTGACCTCTTTGACTATTCTTTTGCTTCCCCAGAAGAGCTGTTAGAACCCCACCTGCGGTCTCCACCTGCCACTTCATGCCCTGGTTCACATTATCTCTGCCTATCCCGGCTCCTTCCTCCGGTGGGACTCTCTTGCCAGCCAGTGGCACCCTGGGGGTGTCCATCCAGATCAAGTCATTCTTGTTCATGTCCTTGAGGTTCACCCAGTCCCAAGTCTCGTCCGCAGTGTCCATGTCATACACTAGTGCATGCAGCCCCCTCTCGCGATCGTAGCGAGTAATGACAGCCTCGTAGAAGCAGCCGTCATCCGGCCATCGCGTCTTTACCCTACGCCCTAACCAATTATCCACTGGAATGTCAAACCCTACCCCCGGGGGCTGTGACAGGTTCTTCGGTGCTGCAGTTTTCTTGGCTCTCGGAGTTCCTGCAACACGCTTCAGCGTCCCGCCACCAGCTACTGCTACTATTATTGCTGCTGCCGATTCCAGACAAGTGCTAACTACAGGGTCCATTTTCTGCTTCTTCCGTGACTGTGAGCCGTTGGCGTTCCCATCCGTCACTGCAGAACCCGGAGACATCCTACAACTGGGCCTATACTCAAGGAGCGAGTCATCCACCTCACCAAGAACCATTCGGTGCTGCTCCTCCGTAACTCGCAGCTCCTTCCGCAGATCCGCCATCAACCGCTCCTTCACCCACGTGAAAAACTCCGATTGCGCCCCGAATGCCCGCACAACAGCTGCATACGCTTCTAGTTCAAGCTTCCGCATCTGATGCTCCACCTTCTCCTCACCTTCTCCTTCGCTCCAGCCATCGACGCACTTCATACCGGCGTTGGAAGACGCAAAGAAGGACGACTGCATCTCTCTCTCTCTCTCTCTCTCTCTCTCTCTCCAGCGCCGCAAAGATCCCTGCGGAGAATGCTGTTGCGCTAGTGTATCACTGGTGCGGTGAGCAAAACAAATACTGCACGCGGTGGTGGGCACTGAGGAGCCAAGCGAGTGGAGAGAGAAGGCGGTATACCGCCCTGCCACCACGGACCGCACATTCACAGCCTCGAGTTCCTAGAGTACTAGGGTGGGTGATGTGGGCAATTTGATTTGTCGATGGGGGCTGCTTGATTGTAATTTCATACCATACTATATCGTAATGGTCTTCATATTGTCTTCATACGGCCTTTTTTCTTGCCTCTTTTTAGTCCCCTTACAAGGCAAAATGCACAGGTGTTCTTGGGTCAAAATCCACAGTCCCATTGTGCAAATCTTGAAAACCATTATGTTATGGAGTGTGCCCAGTACATGCACAATGACCACTTTTGCTGCCAGTTTGGAAAGTTTGGCTTGCTCTAGGAAAACAAACAGGCCGGTGACCAAACACTTAGTGTATCATAGATCTCCTATTTACTCATTCTTGGTTCTGTGTCTATGGTGTCCAAAGAGAGAGCTCCTGGAGTCGCATCTGTAGCCCATCAAATTGGTAAAAAAGGTTAAGAAATGAGGCCAGAGTGAATCAACACCCATGAATGCATCACCATGGATGGATGTTGCATGGACGTCTTTTTTCATTGGGTTCTTGTTCCCCCAGCTTAACCTCTCCATAGTTGAGGGTGCCAATCATGGTTCTAAATTTGGGGTTCATCCAACTAGATGACCTCAAAACGGGGAAATGGTGGTGGTGCAGTGGACCAAGCTGATATAAATGGTGTTCTTGCACATTTTGAGCTAATCTTTGAGTTGCTTGCTCAACCACACTCAACGAATCTACGATTCTTTGGCCACAGTGAACCGGCACCCCCCAATACACCATCCACTGAATGCCTGTTATTGCTCAGTTGTGATCAAACCTCAATTGAGATAGTATTTGGTTTCACTTTGGTAACCAATTCTGTAAGAAATAAGTCCCATCTATAGGTAGATAGGTAAGAAAATAGATAACTATTAGCTGTGTTTCTGTTTTCACAAAGATTCAACCTGAAAAATATGAATTCGACCTATGCAAAGGATTTTTAATTTTAAAAATGGCCCAAATTCGTCAGATTTTGAAGGAAAAAAATTCCAAATTGCCAGATTTGTATGATAAGTTCCAATAGGTAGCCAAAAATATAGAAAGCAAGTAGCAAGAAATAGCAATTAAGCTAACCACCATGGTTAGCTAGGGAACTGGAACCCAACAGAAGTGTTTTCTGACCACTTATCATCCATCCTTCAAGGTGCACTGTGGCCCTATTCTTCTGGCCCACTTTCCTCCTGTTCCTTTCACTTCAATTATTTGATTTCTGTTTTTATTAGCTTGTCCATGGTCTTTTTTTAAAAATGTATTAAGTATTTTTCAGAAGTCACAACATGTGATTCTGAATAATCTATTAACAACTCTTTGCCTTTGGTGTGTTTTAGAAGCAAATGGGGTATAGGGTAGGGACAATAAGTTGTAAAAGTTCGTCCTTCTGGAAGATTTGGAAAGGTTTGGAATCCTTGTTATAACTATGAATAAGGATATTCTAGGTGACTACATGTTCATTGAGTTTTTCATGCCCATCTTTTGTTACAATATAGCTTTTAAGCATATATATACATAATAATGATGCTCATGTTATGATATGTCATTAGGTTCACCTTTGGTAATTTTGTAGTAAATTATTCTACTATATTTAGCAATTTAATAGTGGTAGATTACTCCTCCCAATACTCACTATGTTCAACTCTATCATTTGATATGTATGAGCTTCAAGTCATTTAATTCCTTATTATTTTTCACTCTGGTGGAAATATCCAAAGGTTGTGTTATCATCCATGGCCTTAACAATGAGGTTTTATTCTTATAACCCAAAAACTTGATGTTTGGTTAATGATTGGTCTAAGGCCTTGTCTACCCATCTAGCAAAAGAAAACTTGTTTGTTTAACCATAATTATTTTATATCATAATATCATTGGCCCTTGCTTTTCTGAATGTTGTTTTGAAGGTTTGAAACAAGATACATATAAGGGTTAAAGAGTATGTGATGTGTGAGAAGGCAAGGTGTTCATATTTAAACTAAATTGTTGTGATTTTTTAATTGTTTCTCAAATAGCATGCAATGAACCATACCCATCCAAAATTAATAAACATGACCCACTCGAAACAAATCTCTTGAAGAATTATTCTTTTAAAAAAATTAGAAACTTGTCATACAAGCCAACCTTCTTTTGCATTGCCATGCATTATGTCCTTAGTTTGTAAAGTTTGATATAATTATTCCATAGTCTTTCACATTTGAAAATGTAGAACCTTAGTAAAACCATAATCACTACATTTATTGCACAATTTAACACTCACCATTCCCAACACTTGGAAGTTTTGTTGTGAACTTGATTTGAACCTTTTTTTGGTTAAAACCTTTTCTTGCGATTGTTTACTTGTTCAAGTTCTTTTTTCATCTAAATTCTATATATGTTTTACATTGTAATTGTGTTGATAATACAATGTGTGTTTATTGGTGAATTTTTACATTGTGGTGCCATTTTCATTTTTTAGCTATAAATGCCCCCCAAAAAAACTAAAATTTTGGAAAATTTCACCAATCTTTAAAACCCACAAAATTGAAAAAAAATAATCCATGAATATAATATTTGCAAGTTTTAGTAAAATGAATTATAGGAACTACTAATCAAACCTTTTGTTATGTAAACTTTGAGTCCTTCCATGTGTTAAGTGTTCAATTTTAGGTGTCTATGCTTGAACCGGTACCACTAATTGGTCCTTGATATACCATTTTAAAATGGTGTTGGGATGGCTTGTGTGAGCTCAACCATGACCTTCATCTTGAGCTAGTTTGCATTTTGACATAACTAAGGTTGAAACAACTATTGTTAAACATCTATTTATTTGTTAGCACATTTGTTGGTTTTATTCTCCTACATCTTGTCTTGCCATTTAGATTGTCTAAAAGGGAGGTCAAATGTATGTTGCATGACTTGTTTTCCTTTTTCAATGAACATGTCTCTCATGTGAAAGCACACTATAGTGACCCCCTTTGTGTAGTCACATTGTACTATTTTTTTGGGTGGTCATTTTTAAACTTAAACCATGTCAAAATTACAAAATATTTTCACAATGTTTTTGCATGTTATGGTAAAGCATAACCCAAAAAGAATTTAAATTAATCATTTTCTCTTTGTATTATGGTGGCTTGGAGTATATTTGCATGAAAAAAATACATGTCACAAATGGTGTACTAAAAAATGCAAATATATTCCAAAAATGATTGAAATGATTTTTAACTTTCATGAAATTTATAGTAGTTATTTCACATGTCATTTCACATAATTTAAACCAAATTTGTGAACCATTTGAAAAAATTGATAATTTTCATGTCATAAATGGGTTTTTTCTACGATGCTAATCATAAGTATGTGGTAAATTTGACATTTTCACAAACAACCACTTGCAAACGGAATTTGACAAGTATTTTGAAGTGGGCTTATTTTTAGATTTCTTTTTTAATATTTTTATTATTAATTAAATTAGGGCAATTTGAAATGACAAATGAAACTTTGTTATACTATGTATATATAAATATACTCATGGTTTCTTTTGTTTACATTATTTAGAATTTTTTAAAAAATAATATTAGATAACATTAATTTTATAAAAATCAAAATTTTTAAACCAAAACACCAAAATTTAAACTCAAAATTAAATGGACTACATTTTGTGGAAGTCATACAAAAATACCTTTAATAGCGAATGGAAAAGTGTCCCGATGGGGATCACCGTAGTGTGCTTTCACCCCCTCCTTCAATTACATCCAATGCTCCCTATAGTGATTCATTTTTCCATTTTCCTTTCCCACTTATTGTAATCACTAAATTAACCCTTGATGCCTTGTGTGTAGTTTTTACTATTGGTTGGACAATTTCCTTGTCCATTGTTAGTTGGTCAAACAGGGCATTTTGTCGCTTGCAAGGCACATTCACCATCATGGTTATCTGAAATCTCTTAACATTAGCCTCCAACAAATAGGTTGTGTGTGTTTTAACCCTACATTTTTTATGTTTCTTATTGTCAATCCAAAAACCATGTTAAGTTTGGGTAAATTAAAGACACACCCATAATTAAACATTAAAAGGAAACTTCCCTTTTGAATTTTGCACATTTATGGTTAGTTGTACACACTTTTGTGTTCATTTCACCCTCTACCACTAAACAATAAAGGTTGACATTTTTTGTCATATTTGTTCAAATGAAAGTGAAAATGACCAAACACAAAAGTCATCCATTTGGTTAGATGTTGGAATAATTTAAAACACAATTTTTCAAAACCAAATATTTTATCATATGCAATATCTTGAATGTAGACAAGATTATGCACATCGAGTAACGTTCTTACTTGTGCATTATTTGCACATTTGGTTGTAGGTTCATGGTTTGGTGATGGGCATGCTTACATTTTTAGACTCACCAATTTTTTCCCAAGCACCTAACATTGGTTGCAATGGCTAATACTTGAATACAAGTTCCATAATATTTAATTTAAAAGAATGTTGAATTGATGTCAATTGAAATTTAAAAGTGAGTCTTGGAATCAAAGAAAGGCAAAATCAATTGTCACATGTGAGTGGAATGGATGTGGGAATCTTCATTTAACATGTGAATTAAACAAATAGTAGGTTTATATCATTTGGAAACCTTAAGTTTTTGAAATAAAAGAAACATTTTAATTTGGATGTTGGATTGATGTCATTTGAGGCAAAGTTTTTGAAATTGAAAAAGTCTAACATGGTTAACATACAAACACATTAACATCTATAGTGGAAAAAAGGCCAACTACCCCTTCAATGTCACTTGCTCAAATGTTTGCTATTACCCATTCATTTTGTTTAACCTTATTACATGAAGTTGAAATATTGGCTAGATGACTTTTCATGGAAATGCACCATTGGCATGTTGTTGTGTTTATCAAAATTTAGAAAACTTGAAAACCTAATAATTTTATGGAAAAAAAAAACAAGCTTAATTTAGTCAACATCATAAGTGGTTAGCTCCAAATTTTGAAAGGTATGTATAACCTATGTAATGGTGTTAGGATGTTATGGCAATTTTGTTCAAATTTGAAACCCAAGCATAAAATGATTACTAAGTTTTGATGGCAAGTGCTTAAAATAAAGGAAATGCCCTACACGAAGATCTTCAAAAAAATTTAAAAGGTTGAGAAAGGTTGTATATGATTTTTTTACTTTGATGGTCCATGGGCTAAGATTGTCACATTGAGGAATGCATCAATTACATCAAACAATATTGTGACAATTCCATTTCCACTAATGCATCACATCATGACATTAGTGCATGTGGTGTTTGTTTTGTTAAATTTGTGTTGTAGCCACTTAGTGGTGATGATACACAAGAGGTCATATATAATTGCCAACAAAAAAAGGTAGCATGATCTATTGGTTTAGGTTTAGCGACATTAACGATTTGATTTTATCTCCACCTCTCTTACTTTCTTTACCTCTCTTTAATTGTCAATTTTCATCTCTACCTTAAATATCTTTGTGTTGTGTTTCAATGAAACCAAAAAATGAACAAGAAGTCTCAATGAGGCAATGCAATGTAATGTTATAATGCCCCTGCACTCTCTCCTTTGGTTGAGCACCTTCACCCCCTATTCTTTCTCCCCCAATGATTTCAAGGACATGTAATATTGTAGTTCCATCATACCCCATGCCCCCATGTGACTTCTAAAAGGTGTAACACTATAATTGCATCACCCCCTTCTCATTAATCCCCTTTGTGTTGTTTCAACAATGCAATAGAAGGTGACACTTTGTAATGAACTTTAAGTAATGTGTGACTTGTTTCAACAACATATTAAAAAAAATACATTGTGGGGAGATTCATGTTGTGTGTGAGTTTCAAGCAACCAACAAGTTGGGTCCTTTTTTTTTTTGCAAATCTATATATTTTTAGACAAAATTTTGCCTATGCAATTATTTTTCACAAGTTTCAAAATTTTAAAACAAATGTTTGTTTTGTATTTTTTTTCCACAAATTTCAACCTTTTTTTGGGTGCAATTATAATCCAACAAGCCTAAAAATGTCATAGGCATGAAAACAACGAAAACTATATGATTTTTTAACCAAAATGAAAATAAAGGCAAGCTTAATTCCAAATCCAAATCATGAAATACGAACATGACAATTGGAAATAAGAGTCCAACAAGATTTTATTGCAAATAATAAATAAAACAAAGTTATGATAAGAAAGCATACCCAAAATTGATGTTGAACAAATTAAAGGTAAATGAACTAAAAGTCTATCGAAAGTGAACTAAAAATAAATTGGAAACTAAGTAAGAGTGAATTGAAATTAAATTAAAAGTTAGATACAAGTTTATTACAAATCATGGATGAACATTCAAATGAATGAACCCCATGGCATTGGCATTTGTGACAAAAAGGCATTAAACCACAAAAAAAAAAGTTGAAATTGGATAAATATTTATGTATTACTATTTAAAGCCATGGTAATCATGGCAAGTTGTTGTTTTTTCATTCATATGAATGTCAAGGAATTCAAACAAAAATTCTATTTGATGAAATTTTAAGTTTAAGTTTTGATTTAAAACTTTTGAAAATGCACACCTATGGTGTTAGACAAGAATCAATTTCGTAAAGGACTTAAAAAAAAATTCATATAATAAACACATTTGATAGGAAAAAAATTAAGAGGAGAAATATATATTAACCACGTTAATTAAACACTCATACCTTAAAATATGTGGAATTTTAAAACTTTTAAAAAAAAAATTTTAAAAAAAAAAAAAACTCCAAAATTGATCTAGAATATTAAATTTTCAAATTTTCTTTACCACACATAAATGTACATGATATGTTGAGAAATATTTTATTTTATTATATAAGAAAACATAAAACTATAAAAATTAAATTTTTGGTTATGATTTGAAATTGTTATCATTTTTATAAATAAAACACTAAATTTATAAAGAATTAGGAAATTTTCAAAAACTCGTATTTATTCAAAAGTGATAAACAAAAAAAACATTTCATGTATTGGGACAACTATAAGCACTTATTATAGCAAATTGCAAAAACAATTTTCCAAAATTCATTCATATAAAAAAAAAACTTTGGGAAAATGAACATGCAGTCCTTTTTTAAAATAATCATGTTGGGTCATTGTATCTTGTTTGCACCCTTTTACAAGATCTTGTTTTTTTCCTATTTTCATTTCATAAATTTGAGATGTAGAATTTTTTTAGTCTAAATTCGGCTAATGGTAATTAATCATTTAAAAAAAATTATATCAAATTTTGTAGATTTAATGTATACATGGGCAAAAAATGTTGAACACATTGTTTTAAAGAAAATTGTTTTAGGACTTGACATTAAAATTGACATTTTATTGTAATTGAAAGAACAACATTGCGTGTGTGTCATTGTGATTTAAAAAACCTTATGGCATGGGTCTTTTGATTTAAGAATGTTTTGGGGAATGTCTTTCAAGATTATTACATTATAATTGGCATTTCATTTCAATTTGAGATATTCACCAAATGTCATTGCAAGCACCTTGTTTATGTCTCATTCTTGTATTGTTATGTTTTGTAACATACATTTTAGATGTGAAATTTTAACTTGCTCAAGGTGGTGATTGACAACCAAAGGTCTTTACAGTGCATTATATGTAGTTGCAATTACAAGCACAATGTAGTTCAAAATGATGACCTACATAACTAACCTTCTCAAAAGATCCTAAGGAAACACATTAAGATTTGCATTATTGTATTTTATTTATATCTAGTCACAAGGTGAAAGTAAGTTTATGTTATGTTTGTACTCATTTCTCAGTCTTGATGGATAGTTAATTCTTAATCAACTTGCTAAATAAACGTGTCTTTACATAAATAGTTTGATGCAAGGGACACGATATCCACCCATGGATGTTTATTGAACATGCATATATGTGAAGTTCCAAGTAATGAAAGTTGAACATGAAGGTCTTCTAGTGGGGATTCAAGTCTACCAACAACGCTTCATCTAAATTTTGAAGCTTCATGTGAGATTCAAATTTTATGTAATATCTTGAACTTCAAAACATAGAATCACTGAGTTTTTTCATTTAATTTATCTTCATACCATACCAATGTGGAGAACAATGCATCAAGGAAGTTTCAGTGGGATTAACTTGTGTGGCCTACTATGCATTGTTTTCCATTAAGTACATAAACTTACTTGATTAGGACATGCATTTATCATTTGACTTGAAAGATGTATGGACCCATGTGTGTCATTTGACTTGTTAAGGCATATATGTGTATGTTGCACAACATTTTTGGTAGCCCCATTATAATAGTTAATTACATTCTTATTGTTTTTGAATTATGGGGTAGGATTTAAGGAAATTATGACAATGTTTAATTGGAAGTTTGCTTTGAATAACATTAATGTAATAGTGTATGCATGTAACACAATGAATCTAGAAGAAACCTTGATGTTATTTGATCATGCATAAGGCATAGGGCATTAAAAATAATTTTGTCTTATTGATTGTTTTAAAGTTTGTGCCCAACCATACCTTTTAGCATTCCTCCAAAGCTAGTGGATCTTTTGGAACATTATAGGCTAAGGAACTTACGAGAATTTGTGATTTAATTGATAGTTTTTATAATTGTTGTACTCAAAAGATTGACTCGTGAGTTTCCTATTTAAATTCTTTGCATACCATACCATAGTTGAGTATTAGGTTATGTGTCAATCTATGTATTAACGTATCATCTTATCAATCTACACATTTTATTTGTAATGGGCATTTTCAGATACCATATGAGAAGTTATAACTCCTTTTCAAATAGTAGCAAGTGTGGTACAAAAAGTAAAAGAAGTCAAACAATGAACTAGCAATTTTTCCATGATCATGTTGTCAAATTTATGTGTATGATCCATGTATCACCTTTACTTTTGGATGTAAGATATTTTATTTTGTTACATAGTGTATTAGTGTATCATTGTTGCATGATGTATCACTACGATAAAGTATTGAATTGACAAGTTTTATTGATTTTTGTAGGTTTCTAAAAGATGTCAAACAATGAACTAGTAATTTTTTTCATCAAGATCAATGGGATGGCCATCAATGTCACCTACCAAGGTTGGATTAAAATCCCAAAATTAATATAAGAACACAATGATTATAGAAAAAAAAAACTCCTTGATGTTAATAGAAACATTTTTGAATGTCACTACTACCATATGTCTTTTTCCAATAAAATCCAATTCAATCATCACTAAATTATCCAAGGTCACAACAAGGTCTTTGATGAAAATACTAACAAACTTGTGTTCAAACCTTATCATATGTTCAAGTCTGGCCAAGGAAAAAAAAAAGTGTAGGTTACAACAAGAAATATTTTTATATTTGAACATTAAAAGAAAAAACGTTGTTTACAATCAAATTTTGCAACTAAAAAATGTCATTTGCAACTATTTTTCAATTGTAAATTTTTTAAAATTATAAATGATTTTTTCAATTGCAAAAATTGATTGATGAAAATGATTATTTTTCTTCTAATGAATAAACATTTGGAAAGAAAAAAATATCAAAAAAACCTTGAAACCACAAGAGCCCCATAAAGAAAGTATAGGAATCATCAAGCGCAAAGAAAGTGTGGATGTCCCCAAATTGTTTTTATAACATTTTGAATTATATCAAATTACATATGTATCCATTAAATTATAGGTATAAATGCATCAACTATATCCATTAATGTATAAAACTCTATGTATAAATGTATCAAATTGTACCTATTAATATAGGAACCATGCATCGAGTGAAAAGGGGGGAACTCAAAGGTGAAGTCTATGAAACAAAAAGTCATTAAAAGGCACAAAAAAACTATCAAGGTGTGAAAACTCCCTCATTAATTTGTCCTATTAGTGTTTTAACTATATTATATTACATATGTATCAATGTATTGAGGTGAATACATTAATGAGTGGCTCACTTGGACAAAATCCATATGAAACCTATTATACAATGTTAAATTGGCAATGAAACTAGAAACCATTGGTTAAGTGGGGATGTTGTGGTAGGTAATGAACCAATAAAACCCATATTAATAAGATCCCAAGTAGAGATTCCAAGAATATGAACTTGTGAAAAAGGAAAATTGAAAATTGTGTAAAAACAACTATATGGACCTAGGAATATATGATTTAATTTTGACCATTCAAAAGTTGCTAGTTAGAATTTGGCTACAAATTTTGAAGGAAGAATTTCACATAAACATTAATTATTTCATGTTCCATAACATATTGATCATTATATGGAATTTTTTAATTTTTTGTAATTATAGTTAGTTGACTCATCCATGTTTTTGGATTTTAAAAGCCCATTGCAAAAAAATGGGTGTAATTTTGTCAAAAAATAATTAGAATTTCTTTTTCATAATCAAGTTATTAATCTAGAAACAAGTCCTAATTGGAAAATTTAAGGTCATATGTTTTGTTAAAACACATTGAAACAACATGGGTACTAGTAAAACAAAAATAATGTCACAAGAATGAGCCATTCAACCTTGCATTCATCCCTCAAATCATGGGATATCAATGCATGCTTTATGTATTAATCTATTGAATAATATATATCAAATTATATGTAACAATGCATCAAACTATATGTATTTATACATCAATTATCAAGCAAAGAAAAGATAGATTTAGAGGTCAATAAGGTGAAGGCTATTGTGCAAAGAAAATACACTTAGAAGCACACAAAATTTGCAAAGGTGCTAAATGTCGCCCACTTTGTCTTGTTATCATTTCAATTGTATAAGAATACATATGATTCAATGTATTAGATTTATGTAGGTATTAGATTTTATGTATGATATATTTCTATGTATTAGTGTATTAGGGAATACATTAATGTATAGTCAATGAGATCTTTTGTTGGTAAATAGTAATTCAAATTTTCTTGGAATGTGCAAGGTGTTAGAATTGATGAAGGTATTAGTGCCTCAATTCATGAAAAACCCAAGGGTATGAAACATATTCCTATGGTGCCTATTTTTCCACATGTCCCTAAGTGAAAAATGATTTGGACTATCCTAACATCTTCACTTCCTCTTCCTCTTTTCACATTTACACCTCCTCATCTTTCTCCACCTCCCCTCCCATCTACACCTCCTCCTCCACGTCCCCCACCTCTTCATCCTCCTCCACATGCACATGTTGTAGTGCAACAAAAACTTATCACATTTGTAGAAGATGTGATTCCCTTCTTCCTTTACTATCAACACCTATAGCCTTCATGGCTCCTTTTCAACCAACAAGTGGGATAGATTGTGGCCCTTTTCACATTCCTTGTTGGGGAAAAAAAAAAGATGAATTTTTTGAAGGGATTTCTATCAAATGTAGACAAAGCTTTGAACCATGTTTAAAGGAAATTAAAATTGGATGAAGAATGGTAAGACATGGTTTGCAAGGCTACAATTGATGTTATTGAACTTGAGAAAGGTATGGCAAACCAATCAAACGATAAGCACATCTTATGCAAGGCTTTATGGTATGTCTTGGAAAAGAGGATGGGGCTTGTGAATTAGGATCAGAAAAAACCAAAATTTAACAACCAATTTAAAAATACAATACATTTTGACATTTTGTAACAATTGATACAGTAACAACCAACCTTGGGGAGGCCACTTCCATTTTATTCCAAATGGCATGCAAAAAAATGTAGGGTGCAACTTATTGAAAATAATAATAATTTATAACTTAAATGTAAATATGGTGCATTATGAAAATATATTTAGAATATATTTAGTATATACTTAAAGTATGCCATTATTCATAGCAAATTAAAAAATATCTTTTTATCAAGTGGGTGTTTCCTAAAATATACAAGGAGTGGCTTCCCCAGGCAACCAACCTTGAAGCTATAAGTATTGCATTGGGGTGATGTGACCCAACTTCACTAATTCATCCTTTTATTAATTTAAACTTCAATTGCATCATATAATAATACGTTGCATTAAATAGCCTACATGATACTTCTATCTACCAAAGGGTTTAATGCCAATGCGAAAAATAGTACATTTTATGCTAATGAATTTACAATGTTTTTAGCTTTAATACACTTTAGAAATATGGGAAATTGAAGTTCACAACACTAAAACATGTCTTTCATGACTTGGACGTTTACAACTAATGTCCTAATCCAGTCATGTAGTCATATGTCTTTAGTCATATACTTTTATTCAAATTTGTGACTAAATTGTAATTGCATTATGATTACATGACTATATTAGGATTATTTTGTAACTACATTGTGACTACATGATTCACCTACATACATTAATAACCTACCTATGTTAGTAGTTTAACTAGGTGCTAGTTACCTACTAGCTATTTACTAGCTATCTATTAAGGATCTAGTACCTATGGGCTAGTACTACCTATTATCTACCTACCTACTATGTAGTATATATGTTCCTACCTACCTACCTACATACTAGATATAGGTGTACATACCTACCTAATTACCTACTACTAAGTACTTACCTACCTACCTATCTACCTACCTACCTACCTAGTAGGTGGTACATATGTATGTATGTGTGTATATACGCAAAAAATGTCTTTTACAACATATCCTATTCGACTACAATGGCATAAGCGATTAGAAAATGGCATAAGTGACATAAAAAACAACTATAATTGAATATATAGGACCCGTTGCAAAAGACATGTTTTGGTGTATCTACCTATTTACCTACTTAATATTTATTACTAGGTATGTACGTATGTACCTACTTACCTACCTACTAGATAGGTTTTACATATGTACCTACTAATGGGCACCTACTTACCTACCTACCTACTTACTATTATCTTTAGGTATTACTTACCTATTACCTACCAATTTAGGTACCTACTAGGTTACTAGATAGGTTCTAAGTTGTTAGGCAAGTACTTAGGTACCTAATTTATAAAGTAGGTTAGAAAAATATGTTCATAATAATATGGTGACAATTTTTGTCATGTAAAAATCATGTGGTGGAATGGTTAAATGGGGGTTAAAGATTTTTTCCCTCAATGTGGAGGTGAAGGGTTCAAGTCCTCACATTTGCAACTTAGAAAACTAGCCTAAGTAACTTAAATTGCTAATTAAGTTAGCCTACATTCCAAGGTAGGCTAGGGCCTACATTCTTAACATATAGGTTGGGTTTTTAGCCTTTATACCGTGTGTCTACATGCCATGGGTGGAAAACATATTTATTTCATGTTGAATGAATTATATATCCCATGACCATAATTTATGGATCTCATCAAGCATTGATGCCCTTCATGACTTTATAGTCGCAAAAATCATAATTGTATATTATATTGTGACTAAGCCACATTAGCGACTAAGTGTTTTAAATGACGTGTCCTATTCAACTACATAGTCATGTAGTCATGGATGTTTTTCATGACTAACAACATAATCATAAATCAAGTTGCAAAAGACAACTTTTCTTGTCAAGGTTCAATTTCAAATGTAACTAGATTTTGTAAAGCCTAAATTAATGTATACAGTTTAAGCTTGTTAAGTGCACATTTTCTAAAGGGATAAAACAATGTAAGTAGATAGAGAACTTGGGGATGAACATTTTCCCTAGTAAATTGCACATTATAAGTAGATAAAACGTATCCACTTATCATGCAAGTGGATGGTGAAAATTTGGCCTTTTGTTCGTTCATCACATGATGATTCTTTTTTTTACTAGAAAAAAAACATTCAATGTAAAGAGCGTTGATCCAAAAGCAACAAATGGGGGAAGGAAAGGATACATCATTAATAACCAAGCAATTTTAAGCTCATTGTTAACCTAGATTAGGTTGATCAAAATGATCTTGTAGTAGCCATGGAAGATGGAGAAAAGCAAAAGGGTAATCAAGTTGCATTGAATAAAACACAAAAGCACAAGCTTTGCAAGCTCAAGGAATCAAACTCCAAGCACTACACATAGAAGAGGTTGATAGAGTTTGCCCAAAAGCATTACGAATTAGGTCCCAACAACACATAGGTCAACAAGATCCTCAAGGAAAAGGAGAAGTGGTTGGTTTTAGAGGATGTTATGTTACACGAGAAAAAACAAAAAGGAATAGAGTGGCATGAACTTAAGGAAGTGCTCTTCAAGTGGTTTTGCCAAATAAACTTTTTTGTTTTCTAACAAGCTTGTGCAAAAGTGTTAATGCTTGTATGACTATGAACAAGGCTAAATCCCTAACCTATATGATGCACACGCCTATTATGCATCAAGCACATAATTATATGCCTTCTTGACATAATTTTCTTTTTTGCAAAAGTGCCACCAGAAGGCTTCCCTAAGTGACCTTGTAGTCTCCATGCATGCCAAGGTTCTAGTTAAGAAGCTAGGAGTTGAAGGGGATTTTAACGAATCAAACGGGTGACTAACCAACTTTAAGAAGTGCCATGGCATCAAGTGTTTCAAGGTGCACAAGGAGGCGCTGGTGTAGTCAATGTTAAAGGCGTTGCACATGCCCAAGAAAAGCTCCCAAGCTTCGTTGAAGGACATGTACACATTTCATAATTAACAATTCTCCTTTATGACTCTATGTGCTTGCCAAAAAAAACTTGAACACAAATTGTATGCGCTTGATCACAACTTGGAAGGTTGTTTTAAAAGCCTAAAGTATGAAGGACAACCTTGGTTTTTATGTTATAGGGATTTCTACTAGATGACATCTACAACATGGATAAGACGGGCCTATTCTACCGTGCACAACCGAACAAGACCTTGTTGGTGGAGGTTGTATAAGGAGCAAAGGTCAACAAGGAATGCATCATCATGGGCCTCATTGTCAATTGCATTGGGATGGACAAGCTAAAGCCCATCATCATCTAGGAGAGCAAGTGCCCTCATTGCTATAACAAAAACTTCTAGCCATCGGAGCTTGTGGAATACTACACCAACAACAAGTCCTAGATGATTGCATCAATATGCTTCAATCCTAGCTAGGTTCAAGTTGACTTATTTTTGTTTCAATTTCAATCTTGAAGAAAATCAAGAAAACATATTTATTGTACTATGCCTTGGGAGGTAAAATTTTAAATGAGAGGTTATACTTTTATACATCTTTGTGGATTGGGAGGAGAAGTTCAACAACTAGATGCCTCGTGCAAAACAACACATCCTACTCATCATGGACAATGCGCCAAGGCACATCCTTCAAGCAACGACCATGAAGAGCTGGATGGCTTTGACCCCATCCACCTATCCAACATGCTCATCATGTTCCTACCTAAAACACAACATCGGTTGTGCAGCCCCTAGATGCTAACATCATTGCTGCCTTTGACCAACTCAACAAGCACAAGTTGTGTGCTTGGATCCTGAGCAAGTTCAAGAAGGTGGTTGACAACTTGGCGAATTTGTCCAACATCAAGCCAATCATCCTAGATGTGAACACCATGTTGGATGTGACATCTTCTTCTTTTGATGATTTTGATAATTTTTTTTTAAATTAAAAAATATATATTGTTGTTAATGAAATTCAAACACCATGAAAAGTGGCCTATGTGTGCACCCCTTTAACAATTTTCCTTTTTATATGTGTTTTAGGCCATTCACTGGGTTGTTCGATTTGGGAAGATACAAGCCTTTCCATCATCCAAAATTTGTTGGCACAAGGTCAAGATCCTATTGGAGTCTTAACACAATGATTTGGCCCACCCAAAGGTGTTCCTAGAGGCGCGGGCTTAGGAGCAACACGCCAAATTGAATGCATTGATCAGTAGGCTTGGGTATGACAATACCCTCATTGCTAAGCAATATTTGGAGCTACCTAGGGAGGCATAGGCCATGGCTGAGCTCATCGATGACGAGCCCATGCGGTTGGTGTAGTAGGTACAACCTAAAACTCAATGTCATGTCATTTTGATGATCAATGTTGCCTTGGAATGTCTTCAAAATTAAAAATGAAATTATCAAAATTAATATATGAAATTATCAAGGTGTAAGGAAAGGATGTTAAAGACCTCAAGGAGGCCGATGAGGATAACTTTAACCTAAACAAACAACTACCAAGGCTTTTCACATTACAATATATAGGTTGTGGTGCATGTCAATGCATTAACAACTTTTGTCACAAACTAGCCCACCATCTTTGATGGCATTGTTCAGATGTAGCCGGAGCATGTTGTTAACAAGCTCAACAACATAGTGGTCAACAACTTGGGCTACTAGCATTAGACAATTCTTCAATGGAAATGTCACCAATCCTTCGCTACTTTAATAGCGTCTTGCATGCGACCAAACAAAAAACATGCTTATAATGCATCATAGGATTAAAACACAATAATCTCAAAGCTTTGAAATAAAAGACAAAGGTCCTAGGTCTTGGGCTGGCTGGGAAGAGGGGGGGGGTGTTGGGGCGGGTAGGGGGGAATGAATCATACATGTTAGTTGTAGATTGAGAATTCATTATGTGCTCATTAACAGGACAATTATCTGCTTACAACTTAAGAAAATAATTTTGTCTACTCAACTTATGATAAATCCTATAAGTGGATTTTATTTTTTTTGGGACCAAGGTTTATCCACTTATCGATCATATATATTATATATATATATATAATTTCATGCATTTCCTAATTTCATGCAAATATGTTTCCAATTACATGTTCATAAGTTTTTACTAGCCTCAATTACACCATGTAACCATCTACTTTTAACTTGAGGCTTTTGTTTAGGTTCTAGTGATTTCAATTAAGGGGTGAAAGCACACTACAATGTTATATGTATTATTATCACATTGCATGAATTTCATGGATATTTTTGAATAACCATAACATAATGGATTTTCAAAAGAATACTTAAAAACTTATAACAACCCATAATCAATGAGTATGAACTCCATGCACCTTCATATAAATTTTTTTAATGAGTAAAGGACTCACTGGTAATATGATGTCATAACATTGATACTAAGGAGGACTCTTTGGAAGGATTTTGATGATCAAATTTTTTTATGTACCTTCAATTATGGTTTTTTCTTATTAAGTCATTTATTTAATGAAAATAATAGTTTAAAAGCTCATTTGTCAAATTGAAGTTCTCCATAAGGTAAATTACGGTTCAATTTTTTTTATAATTTTTTTTTAATGATAACTTGTGAAATGACTTGTGTGATTCAAGGTATCATGCCTTCACACTACCTTCATAGTGTCAATCTAGGCAATTATTGACTTTCAAATGTGCTCAAAAGTGTTACACCTTAATGTGGCTCTCACCCTAGGGCCTATAACCATCTACTTAATGATTAAAGCTTTTGTTTAGGTTCTATTGGCCTCAATTAGACCATGTAACCGTCTACTTAAGGTCTAAGGCTTTTGTTTAAGTTTTGTTGGCCTCAATGATGCCATGTAATGATGCAATCAATCCTTGACATCAATGAAGTTGATGACCCTGAGTTTTTTCACTTTTTAAGCTTCCTAGAAGAGAGAAGCAACTTCAAGTGCTTGTGGAATTGACTCATTTGAGCACGATGGCCACAAGCTACAATCGTCATTTTGCCAAATATTCCAAGTAGAAGAAAAATGTCACACAATTGATATTAACATTGGTGTGGAAGGCCATGCATCTGTGCATAATATAAGGAAAACCGTCCATATACTATCTTTCAAGAAGATATTTTAAAAAATCAATTTTGAAACGCATTGAAATAGTTAAATACCAAGACTTTAATGAGGATGGAAATGAAAAAGTGGTATTACAAAATGAAGAAGTCTCAACACAATTGAAGGCTACATATGGTCATGCCACTTGAAACATATTAAAGTGGTAGCAAAATGTGATTGACTTTTCAACACATAAATATTTTATTATTCCTCGTACAATGGGTGATAGTCTTAATGATGTTGCATCCACTTAGTCACGTGGCATGGGTGTCGGGGGTGCATCAAGGTCATTTTACAAAAACATGACAAAGGTGGATGTGTTCCAATCACAATCATTGAACATTGTTACAATGGCTTAGGAGATGGTGATTGGCAACAAAGATACAAGGGCCCTAATCAAAATCAAAATGGCAGTTGGGTTTTTTTTAAAAAAAACAAATTAAATTAGTTAACTTCAAAGTATCTAAAGAATTAGGAGTGATAATGAATGAAGAATTCATAGTTCAGGTTAGGGAATTATTAGACTTAGACCTATATGTCGCAACCCTAGCCTTGGCCTCATGACCAAGGCAAGGGCTTATAAAGGTGCGGGCCAAGAGTGAAGCCCGATAATCACATTTCATACTCTTGAAAGTGTAAGAGAGTGTGAAGGAATGAACCCCCACACTCCCAAGTGAATTGCCACATTGGGAGTTCGAAGCCTAATGGACTCCTGAATTTTCAGAAGGCAATTGTAGGGGTCAAAATTCATTATATTGAAAATTTTGTTGTATCATTGGAAAGCTGTTAGAATTTAGATGTATAAAATGGGCTCGCATAATCCATTTGGATACTTAAAACATAAGTTATGGCCAAAAGAAGGGTCGGGAGTCAAAGTGCCACTTTGACTCCCGACCACTAAAAGTCGGGAATCGCCATGATTTATTTACGTGCAGGTGGCGTGCCACATATCGTTGGAAATATCTTGACAAGGGTTACAATTTTGGTTTATTTCTCATCTCGATCGAAGGTTTGAAAAAGAAGTTATGGGCCTCCAAAATCGTGGGAGTCCTAATTTCAAGAATTTCAAGAGTCCAACTTGGGAGTCCCGGGACAAAATGACATTTGGGTGCTGGCCCCATGGCCAGGCGCAGAGAATACTATGAGAGGGAAGGTGGTGGCTTCCCCCAAGTTCGGGCTGTGGTGAATCTTGTGAATTCGTGTTTGTTTGTGGGTCGTCCGTGCACCACAAGTGCTCCAACTATGCACGAACCAATTTCTTGTTTGGTTTGTGTAGGTTTGTGTGAATAATTGACTTGCTTATCACTTTTCCTAGTCCCATCCCGAAGCTCCAACATGCCCTTCTACCCCCGAAGTGTTGCGAGCCAGGGAACACACCCCAACTTTGTCTCTTTCCGTTGTTTTCACCTTTGGACTCACAATTGAGTCCATCAAGGAGTCTGGGGGTGTGTCCTATAGCTAATGATCTCCATCCTAAACATAATCAGATGGATCAGTGATGTGGTTACCAATGATTTCAATTATGAAATTTAAATGATGATTATGTAGGAAATTAATGAGGATAACAACAACTCTAAACAAATGGTTGTACTTTGGTTTGGTATAATCAAATCTTTTCATGAGTTTTTCCATTTGTGCTTGAAACCTCCAAATGCCCCATTCTACTCGCAGTTTATAGCCCTCATGCATTTTGTTATATGCATGCACCGCCTCTAAATCATGTCTTGGGGCAAGTTCCCACCTCCCAAGTCGGCGCATCACAAACATTTCCTCACCCATGTAGCCTTGACCACCCAATAGGTACTCAAAATAATTGTCCCAATGCACGAAGAATTATTGCCAATTTTTGTACAAACCTAATTGGTGCAAAATGGTCACATCATGATAAGACCTTGGGTACCTTGTGTTAAGATAAATGAACAAACTACAATGGTCTAGCAAAACCATGTTGTTCATACAATACATCTTTTTGCATCCTTTGAACCAAATTTTGTGTGCGTCATTGTTTTAGGGTTTTTGGATTTCAATACGAACGTAATGCAACCTTGAAACTTGGGAATTTATGAACTAAATTGAACTTGCTTTTCAATCTTAACCATTGAATCTCATTGCCCAAAACTTCATTAATGTAATATGCAATAAAAATTACATAATTGCACACATTACTTTTGCTTTAGTTTTACATAAATGCATCAAACATGACAACATTGTCATGTTTCATATACAAGATAAATTGGAACAATTGTAATTTTGGGGTCAATTTGGTTGGTTGCCCACATACAATGTAAGCGTCATTAGTGGATTGAGCATGGACTTGATGGTGGGGACAACTAAAGTAGTTTAACTTTCAAACTTTTGCAAAATAAAATTTGTTAGAGTTTTGAACAAACTTGGAGTTGTTTGCATAATGGCAAGCACATTTCAAACACTAATGGTGTGATCAATCAATTACCTTGCACCCAACTTGAATTCATTTGAGTTGAACAAGTAATGAATGTTTACGGCTACAATTATAGTTACAAACATGCCCTAGTCCCACATTTGTTTCGCTCGGAACATCTCTTCATCGTTACTTGATCAAAGTTAAAACCATCAATGTCAGAGGAGGCCATTTCATGCAAGGAATAACCCCAACCTTAAAAACAACCCTAAAAGATATCCCTAATCAACCCCTAACAATAACCTTAAAAATACCACCCCCCCCCCAAAGTAAAACCTTAAAATTTATGAAAAACCTTACAAGATGTCTAAAAAATCTCCAAGAAACCCTAAAATTAGTGTTAAATAAACCCTAAAATAACCTTTAAAATAACCTTAAAAATAGCCTTAATAAAGGCCAAATCCTAAATCTTGTAAAAAACCCTAAAATATGTTTTTAAATAATTCAAAAAACCTTTAAAACAAACACACAAAAAACCCCTAACTAAACCCTAAGTATAACCTTAAAAACAACCCCAAAGAACAATGAACCTTAAAGCTTATGAAGAACCTTACAAGATGCCTAAAAATTCTCCAAGAAACCCTAAAACCAATTTTTAAAAAAGACCCCTAAACAAACCCTTAGAATAACCCTAAAAAATAGCCTCCAAAATTAGTAAACCCTAAAGCTTATGAAGCCTACAAGATGCTTAGAAAGTCTCTAAGAAACCCTAAATCAATCCTAATAAAAGACCCTTAAACAAACCTTTAGAATAAACCTAAAAATAGCCCAACAAAAGACCCTTAATTAAACCCTAAAAATAACCTCAAGAAACTAGAATCAAACTTTAGCCTAAACCCTATAATTTTTATTTTTAAAAACCTTAAACCCAAACCCTAACATTAAAATTCACAAGATACGCTAAAAAAACCCTAAATAACATTAAATGGAACCCTAAATTCAACTCCAATAAAAATGGTTCAAATGGGAAATAACAAAAAATGTAAGCTTTCAAGAGGAGAAGAGAAATATTGAAAATAGATTAGAAGCCCACATGTAGACCTCCATTTAAGAAGCCCTAAAAGATCAAACCCTAAAATGCAAAAGTTCAAATGTTTAGTGTAAAAACAAAAATGTTCTTATAAAATGAAACCCTAAAATAACAACCCTATACCCTAATATCCCTCAAGCCTAAATCCTATTCCGAAAGGAGTTAAAGAGTCAAGTATATAATCCCAAAATTCATTAATCAAAGCTAAAAAATCAACAAAAAAAAATTCCATCACCTAATTTTGCTTCCCACCCCCATTTAAAAAATTTCATCCCCTAATTTGGGAACTTTAAGGATAATGAAAAATAGGGGATGATATTCGAATAGGGTGTGGGATTGGGTATGGGATTAGGGATGATTTTTAGGATAAGTTTAATATATTGTAATATTATATTAATACTTTTGCATCTAAATATGAAGCGATTATTCTATTTATGATTCCATTTATGATTAATTTGTAGTCATACTAAACATTATATGACTAAGGCACCTTTAGTCATGTTAAATGAATTGTTTAGGAAAATAAATCATGGAATGTTTGATGTGGCACTCTTCAATTTTATGGTCATAAAAAACAATTATCAAGTATAAGATAAGTCATATATATTGTTGAGGAGTCATGGTAATGAATGATTAGAATATGATTGGCAAACAATGGACCATTTTTTTGGTTAAATTTATACCTCTAGATTAAAATCATTTTAAAATATTATTATAAAAATAAATTTTTAATAGGTAAGTAGGTAGGTCAAAAAAAGCAAGTAAGTAGATGGTAGCTTAACCTATTTGACCTACCTACCCTAGCCCTATAGGAATGCATATAGGTTGCAAGTACTATAAATTAAACCCCTTGCCTTCACAATGATAAACCAAATCCTTACCAATGGACCACAATATTAAAAGGTGTTCAATTTTTGTGAATTTTTGGTTTCACATGTTTATTTCATATCATTATAAGACTACAAGGTAGGTAGTAGGCAAGTTGTAGGATGGTAAGTAGGAGGTAGGTAAGGGGGTTGTAGGTAGTAGGTAGGTGGGTGGATGGGTGAGTGGACAGGTAGTAGGTAAGAATGTGGGTGGGTGGGTAAGTAGGTAGGTAGGTAGGTAGGTAGGTAGGTAGTCAATATTACCCACCTCATCATACATTAGTCAATTTGTAGTTAAATTTTTAGTTGATTTTTCATATTTTAAACATTTCACAATCATTTGAAACTACCATGTTAACATGTCATTGCATGGTAGTCATTCGTCGGTCATACATCAACTATCATGTTGTTTAAAATATAGTTATTTCATAGCCACATTGAATAGGCATGTCATCATTGTCCATGTCATCTTAAACAATAGTCATTTTAAAGTCATTTAAGTGACAACTAGAAGTATGCATTGTTTTATCCTTTATCATGGATGTCCTATGGATGAAAAAATTGTGAACTAATGATTTTGTTAATGCCATGTGTAATATTATCCATCATTAGTGACAAAAGTGAATCATTTATGACTTTTTTTTTTCAACATATGATCAAAAGTTATATTGTATGAGTATAGTCATTGATAGAGTCATTGAAGACTTCTAATGATTTTTTTTTTGCTTGTAAAGGATAGGATTCCTTCTAGTGTTACTAAGTTACATTATGTATCAAATGTCATACATGTTCCAATGTGTTTTATGTGTTGTGAAGGTTTTTTCATTTTATTTGTGTGTAATCTTATAATGTGGATGTTATGGGTATATAGTTCCAAACTTCCTATGAATTCGGGTGTGGCTTTATCAAAAATGTTCTACACAACTTGAAATCAATGGGATGCAACCCAATGTCATAAAATAAACATGTCGATATCTTATGTTTCATATCTACATTGAAGACTTTTGAAGTTGAATTGTCCAAGTAGGAGATGGAGGTGGCTTAATTGCACATTAAAGTTTTGCACAACATAATACTTCAAGGGGAAAAGAAAAATGCCTAATGATTTTTTTAAAAAATCTTGGGATAGGAACCCAATTTAGTACATGTTTTCATCCAATCAACACATCTAGTTAAAGAAAATACCAAAGTTACTTTGGTGCCATGATTGTAAGTTTAAAACCATGTATTATTTCATCTAAAAATTATATATTGCATATCATCCCCTATTATTAATCATGTTTGCTTGTTTGTAGTTATAGAAACACAAACTGTTCAAAGATTGTTGGTTAGGTTTCAAGTTCCAAAAATCCTTCCACCAATCCTTGTGTAACTATTAAAGTTCCATTTATTTTTTCATTGTGGGAGGGGATGAAGTCTCCTTAAACATGACTTTGGTGGCTTGAAGGAGGAGAATTTGCAAAAATGGATGCAACGTTCACCCCACACATATAATTAAAACTCTCACCTTTATTGATACTACAATGGGTCGATGTCTCAATCTTTCAAAGCTTCAAATTTTTAGCACATGTCAATGTTTCATTGTGTTAATGTTTGAATGTTTGACTTGTTTCAAAGTTTGAAAAATGGAGCTTGATTGCAAGACCCATCCATCAAAGAGGGATGAAGGTTGGGCTTAGTGAATCAATGGTGCCAAGTGGAAGGGCTATCATTGTTTTAATTTTTAATGTTGTAATGTGTCAATGTTTACTATGTCAATGTATTGATGTGTTGGGATTTTTTGTCCCCCATGCATACAAGATGGGTAAAATTTGTTTTGGAGGCCTTTCAAAGGGAGGTTGATATTATTTGCGTAGTTCATTGCCAATCAAAATATCCACCATCTACACTAGCAATTGTCAATATTATGAGTGGGAATAGAAAGGACAATAAGAATGAGATTTACAATTGGTTAACAACTTCCCAAGCATATGCCTTGGAAGATGTTGCAATGTTTGATTTGAGTTTTTGGTGTGTTTTAAAAGCGAACTCAAGGTAGTAATAGATGAGAGGAATGCAAGGACAATGTTTTAAATTATTTTTTGCATCATCATGAAGCCTTGGACATCTAGTGGGTTCCTTTAGCTATTAGCGAGTCTCTTTCAATGTGCATATGTAAATAGAGTTGTCTGATACATTACATCTATGGTTTAAAAAAATACTATGAATGGTTTGTGATTTTATAAATCACCTTATATCCATCTTCCCACAAGTTAAGGTGTTGCAAAATAATATCCTTGGAGTTATTAAACAAATGTGATTTAGAGTGGATATCAAAGATAAGAAATAATGACATAATGCATTTAAGAAAGTGGTTGGGATTTAGACTCCAATGCCTTTGGATGAAGGTATTATGGTTGTTTAACCATGTTGAAATCCACTAGTTTTAAAACATGTGTGTTTTGGTACCAAGTTTGGGCAAAACTATGATCACACAACCTTTAGTGATTTATAATCATGTAACTTGGCAAAGGAGTTTGATGTTAATGATCTATTAACATTTGCAATTTCCTACAAGTTTTCATCTTTCACTTTCTCCTATTATTGGTTCAATTGTTATAAACTACATATGTATTAGTGTACAATATCAATATATATATATATATATATATATATATATATATATATATATATATATATATATATATATAAAACTTCATCATATCAATTTAGTTTGTGTTAAATTCTATATGTTAGCATATCATGCAAGTTAATGTGTCGTCAGTGACTTATTTTGTTACTAATTCAATTTTTCCTATAATATGCAAAATACACTTGAGTTGATTCAATCCATTAAGTATATTTTCTTCCTTTAAACACATTCAATACCCTTGTTTTCATGTGCATCCTCAACCATATGTATTTGTGTATTAGTGATAGTCTTATGTTGGTATTTATGTTTTTAAATGTTTTTCACAAACTAGGGCAAGTAACCCCAACATACTTTTTTGGAGGATAATCACATTTTGAGCTAAACATCTAAGATTTAGAATTTACTAGGTTTTGGACACCCTAGACTTGGTTAAGGGATTCCATAATGGATTTCTAAAATTTCAACCACTATTTCAATAACATTTTAAATATTCGGAAGGCAATATTTATGGTAAGTGCTTTCATCATCTCATCTTTGAAAAAATTATGTTTAGCTATAGGGGTGTTATAGGAGTTATAGACGTGGAGGCCATCAAGTGATGGGCTAAGTTTCACCTATCATACAATGGAGATGAGATTACATATGACATTGTGGTAGTACTTTACCATGGTGATGCACATTGGAGTCTCTTTGTGTTGGAGCTTGTCCACACCTTTCATGTTGATTCCAAGCTTGGGATACATGATTATTTGGTACGTGATATTTTGATTCAACAAATTTGCAAAGCCTTGTTGTTGTTTAAGGGTGTCCATCATGTTCTTGCATTTGATGAATTGGTTGGAAGCTCAATTTTGAATGTCCCCACTTTTACATAGCTTGGGAGTTGGGAATGTGGATATGCTATCTCACACTACTTTTGCCAATACTTGGCCTATAAGGCATGCTCGAGGAATGAAAGGATTGAGAAACCCTAGGTTGGTTTTCAACACCAATGTTAATTCTACAATAAATTCAAGACATGATTTAGTAATTTAGAATGACAAATTTATTTGTGTACTTTTTTAGTGTGTTAGGTTGTAATACAACAATGTATCAATAAACAATGTAATACATATCAATATTAGATGTGTAATGATTAAACCCAATGTGTTTATTCTTGTATTGATTATGGGTATATATCTTGAACAAATCCTAGACTGCAACATCTAATCCTCCAAAATATCAAAAGTAAAACATCATGAAATTTGCATAGGAGCTTGAAGTCAAGGACACAAGGTATGGTTATTTGCCATTGTATCAAATGTTGATTATTAAAAGTGCAAACCCTCCCACCAGTATTGATTGCACTGTGTTAGATGTGAATGTAGGTGTGTAAAACCCATAAGGCCTTCATCATGTAGGTCAAGTAGTCTTCAAATGGTTGAAGGATTGGAAGTATCCCAAGCAAATAATGGTGGTAGATGAATAAATAGTGAGTGGTAATTGGAAGGGAGCCCAAATGGGAGATATATGATAGATGGAAAAACATTTTGGAACTAAAGACTTGTATTACACTCCATTTTGGTGTTCATGTTGGGTGGTAACATGCATCATGTGTAATGTAAATAATTTTTATGATTATGAAGTTGAAGGTTTAAAGAGTTATGAATCAAATGATTAAAGGGACCACTTGATAATAATCCTACTTTGTATCAATCCATTGTACTGTAATTATATTTTAGGTTGTTTTTCTTCAATTAAAGTCTACAATTGTAAATTAGTGTATCATTATGTAACTATATCAATGTTTAGTGTATCATTGTGTCAATGTATTAGTGTTTCAATGAATATATACCAGTGCATTAGCGTATTAACGTGTTAACCATTGCTTAATGCCAATTCACATGCCCATTGGAGGGACACTAAGAAAATTGCACATGTTGATTGTCTTCAATGTTCACAAGAAGAAACTTGTCCTTTTCCACCCCCACACATTGCAACTATTGTCCAATTTGATACATTTCAATGACATTTGGCCATCTTAAGTTTGCAAGTGGTTTATTGCACCAATTAATAATTAAGATTATTCATAGTTGTTACATTCATTATGTTGTTCACCTATGAGTATCATTTAGACCTTATTTAATTATTTAATAATTTCAAATTATTGATGAGGAAATTGCAGTAATGTTTAACTTTATTTACACAATGCATTATAAGGGGTTAATGATTTTATTGATATTTTATCAATTATCAACATGGTACATGAGTTGAACTATCAATTTTTAACATGTTGAAACCATTATTTAAAAGTTGCATTTTACACTTCTCATAATCTATTAAAACACATGTAACAATTTAAAACCCCACATTTATATTAAATTAAACTAATGATTTTTTTCACATCTCATCAATTATCTAACTTGAACAATTCACTTTTAATATATTAAAACCATTACTCACAAATTATAGTTTTCACTTATTATAATATACTAAAACACATGCAATTCAATATTTTGTAATTATGCTTGAATGGTTTAGTAATTTTTTTCACATTTCTTGAAATATCAACATTTTTACATGAGTCAAATCATTCATTTTGAACTTATTGAAACCATTATTCAAACGTTGCATATTGCATTTAATAGTATATATGGAAACACACATAACAACTTAATGTTTCACATTTATACTTGAATGGGTTAATGAATTTTTTCACATCTCTTGAATTATTAACATTTGAACATGAGTTGAATCATTCATTTTGAATGTTTTTAAATCCACTACTCATGGAATGCATTTCACACTCATCACAATTTTTTGAAATGGATGTATAAAAATTTGGAAAGTTTCACATTTATATTTGAATGGGTTACTAATTAGGTCAAAATGTTCATGCATGCAAAGTCTATGATGCATGTAGACCTTTAACTTACAAAATTTTCATATATTAGATTTTTGCACATATATAATTTTCCCCTAATTTGTTTTAGGCATCATGGACAAGTTTATTATTATGAATATTCATGATGCCACCCCAAAAATAATCCCTAAGTTTTTTCCCATTTTTTTCTTGGTGTATGAAAAAAAATCCATGTGAAAAAAAAGATTAAAGATTTAAAATTATAAGTATTATTATTATGATGAAAAATTATTAATATTTTATATTTATTATTTTTATTTTAAACATGGTTCATCAAAAAATTAAGCTTGTTTAATAAAGGTTTATGTTTAAATATTAAGAGATGAATTGATTTTTTTAGTTAAAATAAAATAAATGATGAATTTTTAAATGGTGATAATAATAATGCATCAATGATTTTTTTAATCTTTTAATTTTTTCAAGTTGTAATCTTCTTCAAGATAATCCATAAGAAAATTTAATCATATTTTAACTATAAGCCATTTATGGCTCGATACAAATTTGTTAAAATATTTATATATTTTGGTTCTAAGTTTTAATACCCATTGTAGAATTATATCATTTTAAATTTATAAAAATGTAAAAAATAAATAAATAATATTTTATTGATGTTGATGGCTTTGTTATGTTTGCAAAATGGTGAAAATTCATCACAAAAAAAAACTCAATTACATCATTAATACTTATTCTAAAATTTCAAAAAAACTAAATAAGGTTTATAATGATTTCCGATATTAAAATTATTTAGGTATTTAATGTTCGAATTATTAGAATTACTTTAAAACGTTTATTGATTATGAGTAACCTTTTTTTTTTTTTTTGAAATTTTTTATTTCAATTTTTTGGAAATGTTTTTGTTGTTTAATTTTTCTTTTCGAATTTGCACTATTTTTTCCATTTATTTCTCAACAACAGTTGCTAAGTTAAGAAAATTCAAAACCAATAAAATATGTTAGGAGGAGGGGG